>Ga0078972_1000120_pt2 | contig 285710 bp, 241 predicted proteins | sample YelNatPaOPGAMG01_FD_67568 | JGI IMG/M metagenome (GOLD analysis project Ga0078972, IMG submission 67568) | Hot spring thermophilic microbial communities from Obsidian Pool, Yellowstone National Park, USA - OP-RAMG-01 (SPADES assembly) (version 2) | ecosystem: Environmental > Aquatic > Thermal...
AGTATATCAACATCGTGAAGAATCCCCTTTTTTTCATCCATTGTTTGAACTGTATGAATCCTTTTTATCAAAATATCCGACTTCATCGCCTTCGCTTAAAAGTAATATAACAATAATACATTTTTCTTATAGCAGGAATCCTAAAATTTTAATTTTTATTATCAAAAACAAAAAATTTTTGTCTATTTATACTTAATAAAATGATAGTATAATATATTAAATAAAAATAATGAAGGTAAAATTTTTATTATTTATACTTCTAACTGCTTGTTCTGGAACATATCTTGTAAATAATAAAGACATTTTCTATGATAAAAATTTAGAAGAAGCATTCGATTTCAATTTGGAAATAAATTCAGATAATGTTGCAACCGATGATATTCAAAATGATTTTCCTGATATATCTGATAATGGTTTTGAAATTACCGACATACCTCCATCTGACGCAATAGATAACTTAACTGGAGATGAAGAAGTTGATGTTACGGTTGATATAAATTGTAATCTGGGTATAAGCTACACTTCATTAGGTGTTGTGGAAGGCTATGACCCATCGAAGCCACCACCTGAAAATAATCCGGATTACAATCTGTTACTTTTAGGATATGACCTTGTGGATGAATATAAAGGTTTAGTATTTTATGCAGGTGACACCGATCCATTAGCGCCCCAATTTTACACAATATTCGCTGACATGCGAACTCCTGTTTTCCTTAACACATATCGTGCCCACGGCTGGGACTGGGAAAACAACCATCCTCTTCCACCACCAGAACCAAATCCTCCCAATTCATGGGCAGTTACAGTCCTCGGAATAGAATTTGAACCTGGGGAAATTATATACACACCTGATAGTGGCTATGACATTCAATATGGATATGATGCAATGGTGCTTTTCGCTAATGACCGGGAAATCACAATCACCTATACCCGAAATGACCATATTCGCGTTGGATACACAATTTATATAACCGGTATTTGCGTTGAATCTTCCCTTCTTAATCTTTACCAGAACCTCAATAGCACAGGTCGACATGATTTACCGGTTGTTCGAGGCGGCCAACCCCTCGGAGTTGCAAGAGGAAAAGAGGTTGACATTGCTATTCGCGATACAGCAACCTTTGGAGACCCTCGCTCATGCAAGGACTTCTGGGCTGGTAGATGTCCATGAATCAACAAATTAGAAATCCATTTCTAATAAACTTTTCATAAGAACGGAATAATTAATTATAAAAAGAATTAATAACACTTGACAAAATTAGGATAATCTAACATATTGTTTATGGTGTTTTGAAATTGATAAAATGACTTAATTGGAGGAAGATTCATGCAAGTTTCTGCTCAAATGGAGGATTATCTCGAAGCAATAGGAAATTTCTGTAATACGAGAGGATTTGCGAGAGTTAAGGAAATTTCTTCAAATCTCAAAGTATCAACGGCAAGCGTTGTTTCAGCTATTAAAAATTTAAAAAAATTAGGTCTTGTAAAGCAAGAATACTATGGATACATTACGCTGACACCAAAAGGGGAATTAATTTCAAATTCTGTAATTAATCGTCATAAAATTCTCGCTAATTTTCTCGAAAATGTCCTTGGTCTTGATAAAAAATTAGCTTCAATAGATGCATGTAAAATAGAACACGCAGTTGGAGATGAAACACTCGAGCGACTCAGGGCTGTTGCATTATTCATAGAAGAGGAGGTTCACAGAGACCTTAAATGGAAGAAGGAATTTGGAAAATTCTATAAAAAATACAAAAGTCAAAAGGTACTGTAATGATTGTTACGCTTGATAAAACTAAGGAAGGACAGAAAGGAAAAATATTACGAATTACAGGAGGGCATGGCGTAAGGCACAGGCTCGAAGCACTTGGCGTTCATCCTGATGATGAAATAAAAATAGTAAAAATTGCAATCTTAGGAGGACCTGTTCTTATAGAAATTCATGGGTCGCAGGTTGCTATCGGAAGAGGTATGGCTCAAAAAATAGAAGTTGAAATTGAAGAAAAATAGAAATGATAAGAATTGCTCTTATTGGTCAACCAAATTGTGGCAAAAGCACACTTTTCAATCAAGTTTCGGGATACAAAGCAGTTTGTGCCAACTTTCCAGGAACCACAGTCGAATGCACTTCAAGTAAAGTTAATTTAGAAGGGGAAACTTTCGAATTAATTGACTTTCCAGGGATTTACTCCCTTACAGCTGAAACAGAAGAAGATAAAGTTACAAGAAAAAACCTGATTGCTTTAAATCCATCTGTGATTATTCATGTGGTTGATTCAAGCATGCTCAGCAGAAGTCTTGAATTAACCCTGGAACTAATGGAGCTAAATTTTCCGTGTGTCCTCTGTTTAAATATGATTGATGAGGCACAAAGGAAGGGAATTGAAATCGATACAAAATCTCTTTCAGAAAAGCTCGGTATTCCTGTAGTTGAAACAATTGGTATTCGTGGACAGGGGGTTATGGAATTATTTAAAACTGCTCTTGAGACCTCAATAAAACAGGTAAAATGTAATAAAATCCCTCTAAGTCTCGATATAGAAAAATCAGTTGAGGAGTTATCATCTTTAATTGGAAGCAACGAAGAAAAAATAACCGGTTTTCCCCGTCGATTTATATCCCTCAAAATTCTTGAACAGGATAGTGAGATTGAAAAAACAGTTCTCGAAATAAAACCAGAAATTGCCAATGCAATAACCAGCCTCCGTGAGAATATTGAAAAAACACATGGAAGACCTTCAGATGTTGTTCTTTCATCTGAAAGGCATGCACTTGCCATGAATCTATTTGAAAGTGTTGCAAAAGTTTTGCCTTCAAGAAAAAAACTACTTAGAGATAGAATTGATTCACTGGTTTTGCATTATTTCTGGGGCTATGTAATTTTAGGAATTGTCCTTCTTACATTTTTCCTGTTCGTTTTCGAAGCCGGAAAATTAATGGAAGAACCCATAATCGGGATATTTGACAGGTTATTAAAGAGTATAGACAAAAGTTTTCCTGAAAAATCAATAATTGAAAGCACAATCACAGGTATAATTCAGGGCTTTTCCGCTGGAGTTGGAATCGTTCTTCCATACCTTATCCCCTTTCTCATCTGTCTTTCTATTCTTGAAGATATTGGATACATCCCTCGTGCTGCTTTTTTAATGGATGCTCTTATGCATAAAATAGGACTGCATGGAAAGGCAGTTATTCCCTTTGTCCTTGGATATGGTTGCAGTGTCCCCGCCATAATTTCAGTTAAAACAATGGAAAGTAAGAAAGAGAGATTCGCAACAACACTTCTGCTTAACTTTGTTCCCTGTGCAGCAAGAACAACAATTATATTTGGAATTGTCGCATTTTTCATTGGACCGGTCTTTGCTGCTTTACTTTATATCTGTGACATAATTTTAATCGCAGTAGCAGGAAAAATACTGAAATCTATTTCTAAAGAACCCGAACCGGGTCTTATCCTCGAAATCCCTACTTATAAAATTCCAAATGCAGGAACCATAATAAAAAAAACATGGATGCGCCTTCGTGAATTTGTCGTAATAGCATGGCCACTGCTAATTACAGGTAGTGCCATTTTAAGCATTACGGAACATTTCCACCTCAATGAAACTATTAACAAAATTCTTTCCCCATTTACATCATTCCTTCTTGGTTTACCCCCTTCAACCGGTATAACATTAATTTTCGGAATTTTACGAAAGGAACTCTCTCTTGTAATGCTTACTCAGGCACTCGGGACAAACCACCTCGATACAGTTCTAACTTTTGCCCAGATGCTTACCTTCACAGTCTTTGTCATGCTATATACACCATGCATTGCAACTCTTGCCATGATGAAAAAAGTTGTTGGAACAAAGCAGGCACTATTAATAATGTTAATTTCAATCATTGTAGCGACTGTCATTGCCATCTCCACACGGTTTTTTGTGTCACTATCCTCCGGTGGCTGAACAGAGTCAAAGCCACCGCCGAGTATTCATCTGATTCCATGTATCACATGGAAAGGGTCTTAAAATTAATAAAAAATTAAAGTAGTATTATTCGCGATTTTATGGGCATGGTTCAAAAAAGTATTAAAAAGTGGCAAAAAAACCACCATTTTTTGTAGGGGCTTGATTTATCAAGCCCAATTTTTTGAACCATGCCATTTTATGTATTGAAAAAGAGTAAATTATTTTTATCCTCAAAAATTATAGATAGATGCAAATAAAATTTAATAAAAAAATTCCAATAATTATATTTCTATCTTTCTTACAGGCATATTTCATTATTGATTACGAAAACTCAGGGAATCCTAATGAACAGACAAGGGTTTATCTTACAAAAGCAATAGTTTATAATTTCACTTTCACCCTCGACGAGCAATTTAAGCATTACGGACAAGCAGTCGATAGAGCAAAATTTGAAGGGCATTATTATACCGACAAAGCACCTGGAAGTTCATTCCTTGCAGTTCCAGTTGAATTTTTTCTCAAAACAATTGAAGGGCATAAAGTGCCTTTGCGTCACTCCCTTATATCGTATAGAATTTTTCTTCTCCTCATACCAACAGCCATTATGTGCTTTTTCTTATGGACATTTATCGAAACAAGATTACCTGCAAAACCATTTCCATTAACATTAACGATGATTTCTTACATGATAGGCTCAGGAGCACTCCCGTATACTCAATACTTTTTTGGACATCAAATTGTGGCTGTGCTTTTAATGGCAACATTTTTAATTTTAAACACATCCTGTAAATACTGGAAAATATTGATTGCAGGATTTCTTGCCGGACTCTGTGTGCTAACAGAACTGCAATCTGCGCCATCAGTTTTTCTTCTGTTTATCCTGCTCTTACTTAAACTTCAAAAGAAAAGATTCCCAAATGCATTACTTTTTCTTCTTCCAATTTTTATCTGCATCGCTGCCATCTTACTCTATAATTTCTCCTGTTTCAAAAATCCTTTCAGTGTGGGTTATGACCATCTTGACAATCCAGATACAAAAAGCAAATTTGAACCAGGTATTGCAGGTGTAACCTACCCCAATTTAACCAAACTTTTCCTCCTGCTTTTTGGAACACAAAATGGATTATTTGTTTTCAGTCCATTGTGGATTTTTTCTTTTCCCGGCATTTATATTTTATGGAAACAAAATTATCGAGACTTATTTTTAATAATCTCTCTAATAGTTATCTCATGGCTACTATTCAATTCCTCTGCTAATGAATGGAGGGGAGGCTGGTCAGTTGGACCAAGATTTTTGGTACCAGTGCTACCATTTTTAACCATACCAGCATCTTTATTTATAACTTGGTCGTGGGAAAAATTCTATGGTTTTGCCCGCCCGCTTTTTGCCGGGCTGGCTGGATGGGGAATATTAGTTCACACTGCTTCTGTTGCTGTCCATCCCGCACTCGACCCTTCATTAGAAAATCCTATTGTAGAGCACAGTTTTTACGCCATACTTAATGGAATTTCACGCCCATCCGTTTTAACTCTATTCGGATTCTCCCCATCTTCTTCATTTTTACTTTTTACTCTACTTGTACTAATTACCATTATTTACATTTCTTTGTGCGGGTTTTCAGTTAAAAAAAATATTTTTAAGGTATTTTTCAGTATAATTTTTTCCTTAACAATCATTTTTAGCACAGCACTTTATATGAATTTTTTTGTTCCGCATTCTCCAGATATAAAAATAAAAAAAATAATCCGATGGGAAAGTGAAAGATTCGAAAATCATTTTAAAAAAAAGCCTGTTCCTCTTATTTTCGTATCTAAAAAAGAAATGGAGGGGATTAATTTACCTTTAATTGACATCAAAAAAAAGGGTGTTATAAATATAAGGAAATTATCGAATGTATCTGATGATTCGAATAACATTCATAAATCCCGGTAAATTATGAAAAAAATAATTTCAAAAAGAACTTTTAATGCTTTAGTAATTATTTTTCTTATTTTTTATTCTGTTTTACCTGTTTTATCTCTTATCCATTTTGGAAATCCCCATAAGCATCGCTGGTGTTTCGAACACAGGGTTCTCGAAGATTTAACAGATAGTCAGAACAAAAATACAACACAATACAAAGTCAATCCTGAAAATTCTATCCTTACCTATTCAGAAATCAGCACTCAGCATCATCATAATGCATGCCTCGTCCAGACAATATTCGAACATCAGAGAAAGGTTTTTGCTTCAAAACTCCATCATAATTTCTTCCAGCACCAAAATATAGAAACCCTGGCAATTTTAATAGCAAGTTTAAATACTTCAATAATTAAGGTTCTGAGTTTTGCCCCAAAAATCTCACCTCCCTGCAACTGCTGAAAATAAATTCTTATAGCAAAAATCACTAATAACATTTTTACATCCATCAGGAGGTTTAAAAATGAAAAAGTGCAGATTTTTACCAATTCTTATGCTTATTTTCTCCCCTTCTGTTTGCATTGGGCAATCCATGGGGCAGGAAGAAAAGGGAAATGAAAAAAATCAGCAGGAGGAAAAACAAAAAATTGATTCTCTCGAAAAAAAGGTAAAAGAACTTGAGGAAAAATTATCCGCTCTCGAAAAGAAATCTCTTGAAAACGAAATTAATAAAGAAGTTGAGACATCTGAAGAAGAAACAGCGCAGGGTACCGGCAAATTTGTTAGTGGTGCAAGAGCACTTCAGGCTCAAAACCCTGAAATAAGCGTAACAGGAGATATTGTCGGAAGACTTTATATAAATGACAATTTTCGGAAAAAAGCATCGAACGAAACAGAAGAAGAAGCAAACGAACATATCTATTCTGATTCGAGTGGATTCGATTTAAGAATTCTCGAACTTCAATTTCAGTCGAACCTCGACCCATATTCGTTCTTTAAAACTAACCTTGGAGTTCATGGTGGCCATTTTCATGTATGTGAAGCATATGTAACATGGACAGGCCTTATACCGCGTTTTAATTTAACCCTCGGCAAATTCAGACAGCAATTCGGTGTTATCAACCGCTGGCACGAACACGCTCTCGACCAGGTTGATTCTCCAAAATCTCTCGAATTATTTTTTGGAGACGAAGGTCTAAGTCAAATAGGAATTTCAATGAAGATACTTCTTCCCAGATTGTGGGCTCATGCCAACGAACTTACAATTGAAATCACAAATGCGGAGAACAGTTCTCTTTTTGCAGGTGAATTCTGGAGCGTTCCATCAATTTTAGGGCATCTTAAAAACTATTATGACCTTTCAAAATCAACATACATGGAAATAGGATTAAGTGGTCTCTGGGGATTTAACAACAAAAGAGGTTTCTCAATATTTAACGAAGAAACTCAGGAAAATGAAACCCGAAATGAGCCATGGAGAAGCACTGTTGTAGCAGGTTTTGATTTGAATTTATCATGGGTTCCTCCTCAGATGAGCAAATATCGAGGTTTTACATGGAGAACAGAAGGAATGTATCTGTGGAAAGAAACCGAAGAAGGAATAATAAAGGCACTATCAGGGTTTAGTTACATAGACTATCGAATTAATCAGGTTTTTATTCTTGGGGTAAGAGTAGATGGTGGACAGAAACCTGTAATAGGAGATGACAGAGAATTTGTTCAGGCATCACCATATTTAACAATCTGGCCAAGTGAATGGGTTTTTTTGAGATTACAATATAACTATTTATGGGAAAAAGGAACAAAAGAACCACAGCATCTGGTAATGCTTCAAGTTGACTTCTCAGCAGGGCCACATAAACATGATAAATATTAATTAAAAGAGAAAGGAGGCGCAAAATGAAAAAACTTACTTTTAAGATTTTATTAGTAATCGCATCTCTCTTATTTGTAACCGGGGTAGAAAAAGTAATAGTTGCAAGAAGTTACCCTATAAATGTGGTAACTACGATTTCAACTTATGGCAATATTGCAAAAATCCTTGGAGCTCAAAGAGTTTCAGTTACAAATTTCTGCCAGGGAAATGAAGACCCTCATTTTGTTCGTCCAAAACTCAGTTTTTCTGAGAAAATGGCGAAAGCAGACCTTTTCATTGATACAGGACTCGACCTCGAACTCTGGGTTCCAGCCCTTCAGGATGCGGCTGGAAATAAAAAGATTTTAAGCGGTGGGGATGGTTATGTATCGGCATCAAGAGGAATAACCCTTCTCGAAAAAATTCCAGTTCAGGACAGGAAAGAAGGGGATGTCCACATTTATGGAAACCCGCACATTTATAATTGTCCTGTTTGCCTCATTCAAGTTGCAAGAAATATCTGTGAGGGTCTCAGCAAAATTGACCCGGCTGGCAAGGAATTTTATGAAAAGAATCTGAAATCTTTTGAAGAAAAAATGCATAACAAACTCTACGGAGAAAAACTTGTAGAAATAGTCGGAGGAAAAGCACTTGATAAAATGGCGATGAAAGGGAATTTGATAGAATTCCTTAAAAATCAAAGTTTTGAAGGAAAACCTTTAATAGAATATCTCGGTGGATGGCTTAAAAAGGCAATGCCTATAAGAGGGAAAAAGGTTGTCGCTTATCACAAAAACTGGGCATATTTCGAAAAAATTTTTGGCATAACTGTAGCAGAATATATAGAACCGAAACCTGGAATTCCACCAACACCAAAACATGTAAGCAATGTTTTGAATTTAATGAAAACTGAAAAAATTGGTGTAATCCTTGCTGCAAACTATTATGATAAAAGCAAAATTCAAAGTATAGCCCAGAAAGCAGGAGCTGTGCCTGTAATAGTTAGTATAGCAGTTGGAGGCGAACCCGGTGTTAATGATGTTTTCGATGTTACAGAAAAGATTCTCGATAAACTTGTTCCTGTGCTTGGGAAACAATAAACTATCGGGATAAAAAAATGGATACATTTAAATTAATGCTTGCTCCTATTTTTGAATGCCTCATTCTTGTAGGCATTCATTCATACCTCGGAATTCATGTCATTCGACGAGGAGTTATTTTTGTTGACCTTGCACTTGCTCAGATTGCCGCACTCGGAACCTCAGTTGGTTTCCTTTTAGGTATGGCTCCTGATTCAAGGAGTGCTTTCATTTATTCGATAATCTTCACCTTTGTGGGTGCTGGCATTTTTTCTTTAACGAGGACAAGAAAATCAACCATTCCACAGGAAGCAATAATTGGTCTTGTCTATGCAGCAGCAGCAGGGATGGCAATTCTGGTCATAGATAGAGCACCTGAAGGTTCTGAACACTTAAAAGAAATCCTCGTTGGAAGAATTGTATGGGTAAGATGGGGGGAAGTTGCCTCTGCTGCAATAGCATATTCTCTGGTTGGAATTATTCATATCTTTGCCGGCAAAAAATTTCTTCTTATAAGTAAAGACCCTGAAGAAGCCTATCGCAAAGGCATGAATGTTCAACTCTGGGATTTCATTTTCTTCATGACCTTTGGCTTTGTGATTAGTTTTTCCGTTAGCGTTGCTGGCGTTCTTTTAGTTTTTGTTTTTCTCATTGTCCCTGCAATGGCAGGAGTCCTTATAACTCAGAGGTTATCAATACAACTTGCCATAGGATGGGGAATGGGAACAGTTGCAACAATCAGTGGAATGCTTATTTCCTATTACGCAAATTTCCCGAGTGGTCCAACCATTGTTGTAGTTTACGCCCTTATATTACTGCTTCTTTCGGCAATATTTTACATTATAAAATCAGAAGAAAAATCCACAGCAGTAAAAAGAGTCAGTTACTTAACAGTTGGTAGTGCAGTCAGTTTAATAATTTTAATAGGCATTGGAATTTTATTAAGCAAATTCTCATCCCATCAAGCAACTGCCACAGAAACCACCCATAATGAGGAAATTCAAAGTGCCACATACAAAAAAGAAAAATCAAGTGTCACACTCCAATCAGATGACTTTGAAGATGAACTCGAAAAAGCACAAACATTGATTGAAGAAGGAAAGGCACAAGAAGCAATAAAAATTCTCGAACCAATGCTTTCTTCCCAAGATACGCCACCATTTTTTAAAGAAAAAGCTAATGAGATGCTTAAAAAAGCAAAGGGTCTAAAAAAACTTAATTCTTCTCCCTGAACCTCCACCTGCACCAGACATTTCCTTCTCTTTCTCCCGGCGGACAAACTTCGCATATACACTGGCATCCAAATTCTTCTGCAAAACGGACAAGATAACCTTCTCTTACCTGTCTGCACGGAAAAACCGAAAGAGATTTTTTCAACCTTGCAGTCTGAGTTCTACATTCAATAACTTCGAAAACAAGTTCATTTCCTTCTCTCCAGTATCGCTTCGATGGATGGTCAATAAACCAGGATGTAAATGGAAGCGCTAATTCTATTCCCTCGAGTTTCTTACCTTCAAGAGAAAATATTTTCTTTAAATCCCTTGCTTCCAGAGATGCCATAGATGCCCAGCATTCAGCGTCTATACTTGTGGCTGATTCTGTTCCAAATCTTTTTTCTATACCAAGAAAATACAAACCATCCACCCTCCACAAATTACGAATATGAGTTGAAAGAAATTCAATGAGTGTATCTCGAGGTAAATTGAGTATTTTCAAAAAATCTTCTTCAGTCCCACTTGGTAGTTTTCTTCTTTTAGAACTAATATCATTTTTCATTTTCTCATCTCCTTATCATTTTCTTTAATCATAACAATTTCGACTTGTAGGAGGGCATTTAAACCTTATATGCATGTGGTCATCATGCCCATCCTCATGCCTTATTATTCCAAGTCTTTTTTCATCTGGTCTTGGAAACTGAATAAGTGAATCAAGAGCCTCCTTGCTTAACTTCTTTTCAAGATAGGAATAAAGCATTTCCTGAATGTATCTATCAATAAAGATGTATTCCACATCTCCACTATTAGCAAGGCACATAACAAATTCAGCAGTTCTTTTTACATCAAAGTTTTCAGGTGTAACTTTAACGAATTTTTTTACTTCTTCTTTGAGATAATAACTAACATCTATGTCTCTTCCACTTGCGTGAGATTTGTGAGGCTTAAATTTACCACCTTTCTTCTTGCTCAAATGACCTATAACAAGATCTGGTGTATTTGGAAATTTTCTCTGAACATCAGCAATGCAATTTATAACACCTGTGATTGTTTCTGTAGTTCCGTATGCATAAGATGGTGTTTTTAAAAACCAGCCCGGTCCCTCAGGCATCTTTTCTCCACCAACCAGTCTTCCTGATTCAGGTGAGCCAATTGAAACAGGCAATATAAGTGGAACTGGCATAGGTATTTCAACAATTTCCCCCTCTTTAAATACATCTTCCCTTCTTGCAAAATTAAAATCGAGGAAATCTTTTAAACTAATATCGAATTTTGTTGCAATTGAATAAGGAGTGTCTTTCCTCTGCGTTCGGTAAACTGCTATTCTTGGACTTAAATCAGGTCTTTCTGCAAATATAATTAACTCCATGCCCTCAGTAACTTTTGGGTCCTTCTGCCTTCGACACGATTTTTTCTTTTTTCCATTTTTTCCTTTTATCGTCTTACAAGAACTTTTTGAAACCTTTTCTTTTTCCTCCTCCTCATAGCCAAATAGTTTCCTATTCCACTTAAATAATCTTACTTTCGTTACACCATAATCCCTTGCAATTTGAATGAATGTATCACCCGGCTGAACTTCATGAACTATCCATTTTCCACTTGCATCTTTTCTCGGTATTTTTAATTTTGTTCCAGGTGTTATTATTTTTGGAAAATCTTCTTCAGTAATTTTTTTCTTTTTTACCTCTCCCTCTGTAATTACTTCCTCTCCAGTTTTCTTGAATTTTTCCGGATTCCACTTCAAAATTGATTCAACATCAACATTGAATCTCTCTGCAATCTTGGAAAGGGTATCCCCTTTTTTCACCTTATAAACTACCTTTATTTCTTCACCTTGAATATCTGGTGCTATAAAGAAAATCAAAACAAAAATGGCACAGGAAAAAATAACTAAAGAAATTTCCTTTTCCACTCTGAAACACTCCGAAATGTTTTTCTTTCACACCCAACTTTAAACTGTCATTTCCACCCTTCCTTTAAATAACCTGTCTATTCCTACAGGATTTTTATCAAAAATCAATACATAGAGGCAAATTAAAAGCCATCCTGAATCACGGAAAATGGTTAGAATTGAGATTGGGTCCTCTTCTATTGTTTGTGAAGCGAAACATCCGCAGGACATATGTAACCCTTTGGCAAGGGCTATAGAAATTGCCATAATAAAAATCACCATCATTCCACTTAAAAGAAGTGCCGATGCTCTTGTTCTAAACCCAATTATTATCATTGCTCCTGCTATAAGTTCCAGCCATGGAAGGACAATTGCCATAGGATTTATCAAATATGGGGGAAGAATTTGATATGTTGCAATATCAAGAGCAAATGATTCTGGATGAACGATTTTGTGCCAGCATGCGTAAAGAAAAACTCCTCCAATGTAAAACCTGAGGGGAATTGCTATCCACGAATGACCCTTCCAGTTTAAAAATCTTTTCATTTCTCTCCTACCTTTATTTTGAGCAAATAAACCTCCCTTAAAATTACAAATAAGTTTCTAATAATTTTTGTCAAGCCAAAATCCCCTGATTATTTTTTCTCTTAAAAAACATTTTTGGGTTCTTTTCCAACCCCAAATAAAACCTTTGTTGACAAATACTACTATTGGTTTTAAAAATAATAATTAACTTAGAGGATAAAATTGAGCAACATAATTTTTTCATATAGTTTCCTCAACATCACAATGCCGATTAGGTACAATAGAGTAAAAAAGTCCCTTCGGAAACTTGGGATAATCGTTCGCGAAGGCAATTCCATGGGAATAAAAGAGGAAAAATAAAATGCTGGAAATAAAAAAACAGGCTGTTTCTCTCGAAGCAGAAGAAATTATGGAACTGGAAAGAATTATAACAGACCATGACACGGAAAGTGCTTACATTTTTTTAAAAAAGTTTATTTACAATCGGCTTTCCACTTCTCAACAAAGCAAGCTCAAATGCCACCTTGATGGAGAGTCAGACCCTGCATCAGGTTTTAAGGAACGAAACAAATAACTATTTGTGAATGGAATTGTATCAACCCGAACTTTTTCTAACAGGACCCTTATATGATTCAGCGAATCTTTTTGAGAAAAAAATAAAAAAATGTAGTTAGACCACTTGACATATGCAAATCCTCGATTATATTAGTTAATGAAAATGATTTTCATTATCAAAAAAGAAAAAAAGAAAGGAGAAAATTATGCGAATCGCAATAGCTACTGAGGGTAATTTTGTATCAGAACATTTTGGCAGATGCCCATATTATACCATTGTTGATATAGAGGGCGGAAAAGTAGTAAAAAAAGATATTGTTAGCAATCCCGGACACCAGCCCGGCCTTATTCCTCAATTTTTGCACAAACATAAAGTTGAGTGCATAATTTGTGGCGGAATGGGAACACGCGCCAAAGGCTTCTTTGACCAATTTGGAATCCAAACGCTCGTCGGTGTTAGTGGCAATGTAGACGAAGTTATAGAAAAATTTCAAAATGGCACTTTGAAAGGCACTGAGAGTTTTTGTAACCACCCAGAAGGAAAATGTGAACATCAGGAGGAGATGAAATGAAGATATGCTTAACTGCAAAGGGCGACAATCTCGATTCTCAATTGGACCCGAGATTTGGAAGGTGTAAGTATTTTTATGACAGGGATGTATTATTATCCCAGGAAGATACGCAGGTGGACCTAAAGGTATGGGGACTGGAAGTTGACTGAGGTTATTTGAAAAGTTATTTAATAGTCGCAAGCGAAAGGAGGTAAGATATGTATCTACTAAAACTTGATAAATTACCCGGACAGGATTCTATGTTATTATTTCATACTCTCGCAAGACTTGGATATGAAGGACTTATCATTGTTTCGCCAGAACAACCTTTAGTCAGCGTTGGCTATTTTCAGGATGCTGAAAAAGAGGTTGATTTAGACTATTGTAAAAAAACTGGAATTTCAGTAATGCGGCGGGAAGTTGGTGGTGGTGCAACCTATCTTGACCAGAATCAGATATTTTATCAGGTTATATGGAATCGTAATAATAAAAGATTCCCCAATAAAATTAAAAAGATCTTTGAATATCTCTCTGAGCCACCCTGCGAAACATACAGAAAATTTGGCATAAAAGCATCGTTTCGGCATGAGAACGATATTGTAACTGATAAAGGCAAGAAGATTGCGGGCGAAGGAGGAGCGGATATTGGTGATTCAATGGTTTTTGTAGGTGGAATTCTCCTCGATTTCGATTATGCTACTATGAGCAAAGTCTTAAAAGTGCCTGACGAAAAATTCCGTGACAAAATCTATAAAAGCATGGAAGAAAATCTAACAACGATGAAGCGCGAACTTGGAGAAATACCACCACGGGAAGAAATTAAAAAAGTTTTAATTGAAAATTTTGAAAAAATTTTAGGCAAACTTGAACCAATTGAGGGAATAGATGAGGAAACAATAAAAAAGATGCGTGAACTTGAAAAATGGTTTATGTCAGATGAATTCCTGTTCAAAAAGACTCCGCGTATTCCCACAGGAGTAAAAATAAAAGAAGGGGTTGAAATTCTCTATGGCATTTATAAAGCAAAAGGTGGTCTTATCAGAACAGCGGAAGAAATTGAAAACAAAAAAACAATTAACGATATTGCAATTTCTGGTGACTTTAACCTCTTCCCCAAAAATGGCTTAAACGAAGTCGAGCATGCTTTAAGATCTAAGAAATTTGATGAGGTTGTAATTAAAACCGAGGTTGAAAAGGTTTACGAAAAATTAAAAGTCGAATCGCCAGGGGTTGAACCAGAGGACTTCGCCAGAACAATTGTTGATGCAAAATGAAAAGACTTTCTTTGATACCAATCTTTCTATCAATAACATTTTTATCGGTGGAAGCTATCTTGTTAGCAAATAAAAACTCTGACCAGGATATGGGAAATACATCTCCGGTTAAGGATTCAAATGCAATAAAAATAACCATTGTTTATGACAACAAACCTTTTGATGCAAAACTCAAAAATAAATGGGGCTTTTCATGTCTCATTCAAGGTCTGGAAAAAACACTACTTTTTGATACTGGTGGTGATGGCAAATTTTTAATGTCCAATTTAAAGAAACTCAATATCAATCCTGAAAATATTGATGTAGTATTTCTTTCTCACGAACATCGGGACCATACCGATGGCTTAAATGATTTCTTAAAAGAAAATAAAAATATAGTTATTTACCTTCTGCCATCTTTCCCCGAATATATAAAAAAAGATATTGTAAACGCCGGGGCAAAATTTATTGAGATTAAAAACCCGACATATCTTTTTAAAGGGGTTGCCTCTACAGGAGAATTGGGCACTGTAATAAAAGAACAATCATTAGTCATTCAAACTGATAAAGGTCTGGTTATAATTACTGGTTGCGCCCATCCTAAAATTGTTGAAATTTTGAATAAGGCAAAGGAATATTTCAAACAGGATATCTATCAAGTTATAGGTGGATTTCATCTGGCAGGCTTTTCTTATACCGAATTAAAAGAGATTATTCGGCAGTTCCGAAAACTCGGCGTTAAAAAGGTCGGTCCCTGCCATTGTAGCGGAGACCCAAGCCAGAAATTGTTTAAAGAAGAATACCAGAAAGATTATATAGAAATTGGCGTGGGGAAAACAATAAAGATAGATTTTATACCTAAAATGAAAGGAGGTAATTGATATGCCAGGATGTAATGGAACTGGTCCTTCAGGACGGGGACCTGGAACTGGTAAAGGAAGGGGTTTGCATATACATCCGCTCCAGACACCAGAGGTTGGTGAAATTAAATAAAATTTTTAAGAATCTATATGCAGGGAAAAAACCTTAGATATGTTTATGGTCCTGTATCTTCATGGCGACTTGGTAGTTCGCTTGGAATAGACCCTATCTCCGATAAAGAAAAGATATGTAGTTTTAACTGTATTTACTGCCAGCTTGGGGAAACAAAAAATTTAACAAGCGAAAGTCCAGACGAAATTCAAATAAATACTCCACTCAGACCCTGTAAGGCAAAACCATTACCAAAAAAGGGAATAGATAAGATAAAAGAATATTTCAAGGACTTGAATTGTATTTCTGTTTATGATGTTGAAAAAAGGGAAGTTAAACCAATCAGCACAAAAGATACTCTTAAAAGAAGAGGCAAAATATAGGCACAGAAAAAAAACAAAAATTAGTTCAAATTAATTAAAGGTAAGATTTTCAAGGTATTCTGCCTTAGTTAAATAAATTTTATTCCATCCCATGTCTTTGCAGGGGTAAATCTTATTCCTGCAGCAGGAATCCATATACGCATCCTGTCATTCCTGCGAAAGCAGGAATCCATTTTAAATTCATGAAATCAAATCACCTTTTACCTAAGCACCTTCGTACCTGACAAAAATAAAAGTATTGCATTAATAATAAATAATGTTATAAGTACTTGACAAAGTTAATAAACTAAATATAAGTTAGAATATTCTAACATTCAGGAGTAAATTATGTCTTTCTTAAAAGGTAAAAATAAAAATTTCATGATATATGAAATTAACAGGAATATTAAATGCAAATTTCTTATTATACTTTTTGTTGCTGGATTGATGCATGCGCCACTGGAATCAATAAAAGCATGCGACACTACAGAGACATGGGATGATGGCGCCACCGACCTTGATTTTTATGTGGGATTCGATGGGATTGGACCAAAACGTGCCGAACGAATAATCTATTCGGACATCATGTTAGGATATGGACTCATCAAAAATTTCTCAGCGTATTTAGGAACTACCCTAAAAGGGAACGAATATTTAGGAAACGGTCAAGCAACCATTTATTTGGGGATTTTCGGCACTCCTCTTGACACTTCCCACTTCGATATTGACCTTTTCCTCGATTTTAGCGGAAGCGGAACTGCTTTCTCGGAGTTGAAGATAACTCCTTCGTCAGAATTAAACTTTGACCTTGACCCTGGTCAAAAACCCTGGGGCATGTATCTAAGGATTGGGATACCTGTCTATGGTTATAGCGTTACATTAAATACTATAGATTCAATCGAACGGAAAATCGCATTCTCCATTGACTTGAATCCTGGAACCTACCTGACGATTGCAAAAAAGCACCAGTTATTCTTAGAATATGATATGTCCATTCGTCCATCCCCAATAAATGAGGAATGTTATGCAGATATCGGCGAGATTGCAATTGGTTACAATGTGAAAATCTCAGAATGTATCGAATTGATTAACCAGATTAGTTTCAACATTCCACAGCAAGATGAACCCTGGTCAATTGACCTGATGGTCGGATTCATTTCTACACTTCCATCTGCCCGCCAAGGTAATTTGCAATGATAGTTTTTACAAATTATTTATATCCTTCCCAGATTACATACGCGATTAATACGAATATAAATCACGGGGATTAGTCCTTAGGTTGTTGAAGCCCCGGTCGATGGTCATTGAGCGTAATCTAAATGACCATATTGAGTTATTAAACGAATGTAGCAAGGTTTAAGAAAAAATTGAAATTTTGGCTGGAGACTTAATGCCTTTTTATAATATAAAATGCTTTAAATTTGCCTATTATATTGCAGAAAGGGTTGGTCCGTTTTGTTAAATAAAAAAAATATTTTTGATTTGCATTATCGAGAATATGATGACTGGTATGTTAAAAATCATTATGTTTATTCATCTGAACTCCTCGCATTAAAGAGGGTGATTCCTGATTCTAAAAATGGTATTGAAATTGGTATTGGAACTGGAAGATTTGCGCGGATGCTTGAGGTACCTTTTGGAATTGATATTTCACTTCCAATGCTCAAGATTGCAAAAAAGCGGGGCTGCTGTGTAACACTTGCAGACGCAGCGAAATTACCATTTAAAAGCAATCAATTCGATTTTGCCCTTTTAATGGTTACACTATGTTTTGTTAAAAATCCTAAAAGTGTAATTAAAGAAGCAAAGAGGATCCTTGGAAAAAATGGCAAACTGATTATTGGTATAATAGATAAAAACAGTAAACTCGGTAAATTGTATAGAAGGAAAGATAGCATTTTTTATAAAGTTGCGCGATTCTTTTCACCAAAAGAGGTGGTGCAAATTTTAAAGAAAAACGGGTTTTATAATATTGAAATTTTTCAAACTCTTTTTAAGGAACCTGATAAAATTAAAAAAATTGATAAAATAAAAAAAGGATTTGGTGAGGGTGGATTCGTTGTTATAGCGGGAATAAAATGAATGTTGAAAAACAAAAAATCAATGGATGGAAAAACATACATAATTTTAATCAAAAATTATAAGGATAGAGGGATTTCAATCGGAAGATTGGGAAAATTAAAGTTTGTTCGAGGCAATTATGCCTATATTGGTTCGGCAAAGAAAAATTTGAAAGCACGAATAAAGAGACATCTATCAAAAAATAAAAAGAAGTTCTGGCATATTGATTATTTTCTGAATAGTAAAACTCGAATAAAAGAGGTATGGATAAGTCCTAAAGAGGCTGAATGCAGAATGGCAAAATATTTTTTCAAAAATGGGTTTCCATATATAAAAAATTTCGGTAGTTCTGATTGCCAGTGTCAGTCACATTTATTTTTTATTGAAAAGAAACTTGTCAGTTTTAAAAACTTACTCAAGAAAAATGGATTCAAAAAGGAATAATATAAGGAAGTACTTGCTATAATGAAAAAAAAACTAAATATTGAAGATGAAAGGAGATAAAAAATGAAAACGAAGCATATACCACCGCAGTGGGCTTTTGAGTTTCACGGACATCGTTGTCCATTTATGCCAATTGGATGGCGTATGGGTCAACTGGCAATGGAGTATCTAAATGTCGAGCGGGAGAAAGACCATGGTTTTTTTGTCTTCCCCGAAGCAGGTGTAGGACATCCTCAAACATGTTTTATGGATGGAATTCAGGCATCAGCAGGAGCTACATTTGGAAAAACAACAATGGAAAAAACTTTTTATGGAAAACTCGCTGCTACTTTTTATCATCCGAAAAAAGGGGCTGTGCGCTATTCGCTTAGACCTGAATTTATGGATGAATTCGGCAAGTTTGAATTTTTTGCCTATCGTAAAAAAGGTGTTGAGCCATCCCAGATTCCGCAAAATGTGACAGATGAAGTTATCAATTGGACATACGAACAAATGGATGAATTTATGTTCAAGGTTGAACCTAAACCTGATTTCAAATTTACCCCTGTAAAAGGTTCGTTTAATAAAGCAAAATGCAGCATTTGCGGCGAATATGTATTTGAGCGATACCTGCGAACTAAAGACGGAAAACCGGTTTGTATCCCCTGTTCCGATTATGAAAAAAAATAATTATCTACTAATATCCGTGTGCCCGAATTTTGAATTTGCTACAAAAAAGCCCAACATTAAGGAAATAAATAAAGTAAAGAAAGTCCAGAAATGCTAACATATTTAATTGCAGCTGCTATCACCTTTATATTTACTACAGTCTTAACAATTGCCGGTGTTGGAGCAGCCTTTATTTTAATTCCAATTTTTCTGGTTCTGAAAATCCCGCTTTTGAGCGCTATGTCCACAGCCCTGCTACTAAATTCCATTGCCATGATTTTCGCTTCCATCAGTTACGCCCGCGACCGACTTATTGTCTGGAAAACAGCCTTACCTATTCTCATTGTTGCTACAGCTCTTTCTCCATTAGGAGCCAGAACAGCCGAGCATCTACCCCGAAATGTTTTATTGTGGTTATTTGTTGGCTTTCTCATTTTCGCAGGGTCGATGATGCTTTTTTATGAAGCCAGGGCTAAGAAAGAAGAACCTAATAGCAAAAAACTTATTGGTTACGGAGTGGGTGTGGGTAGTGCAGCAGGTTATCTTGGAGGTCTGCTTGGGGTCGGTGGAGGAAACTTTATCGTGCCAGTGCTGGTCTGGCTTGGATTTGACCCGAAAAAAGCCTCAGCCACCACTGCTTTCGTGGTAATTTTTTCTTCTTTTTCGGGATTTCTTGGTCATGCCACTACAGGCCACATGAACATCTGGCTTCTAATGTTGTGCGCTGCTGGCTCTATCACAGGTGCCCTCCTTGGTGCGTATCTTATGAGGAAAAAGATGAGTCGAAAACAGGTCAAACTGGTTATCGGGCTCATTCTTTACATTATTGCCGCCAAAATGATCTGGGATTTAGTAAAGCCTTTGCTGAGTTAAAGGGACTATTTTTTCTTTTTCAGCAGAAGATTATCCTCATTCGCTCCGTCTCGCTTTCGCGCTTCAAGTTCAAAGGATGGCATGCAATGAGTCTTTTCTCTTTCCTTAATCAACTTGGGATAAATTCGCTCTTTTAGCAAACGAAGTGCTTCTGAAGCATCTTCATCAAGAACCACTCTCTCAAGCCTTATCTGCTCCTCTGGTTCAAGGCTTATAACAATTTTTTTGAGCATTTTTTTTCCATTTTAAAATACAGAAATATTTTACTTTCAAACTACATTTTTGCAAATTAAAATCAATCGGAAACAGAAACGACTCATCCTCGCAAAGGTGGGGGCGGGAATGATATAAATCATCTCCCACAGGGGCAAAACCTTTCGAAACCTGTGATGGCAGACACTCCCGAAGCAGTAACTCCATAGAAGAGAAGCGCTTTCTTCCCGATGATTTCATTATAAGTATTGTTTATAAATGTCGTGCCTGTAACTAAACTCAGATCAGCCCATTTAAGATTTTCTGCTGTCTTCTCCGGTCCTTCTATTTTTATAGAAAACTTTTCCTTCCCTACATTGTCAGGGTCCATATCCGTTACCCTTAGTTCAAATCTCTTCGATAGTGCTTCCACCATTCTCGGTTGAAAGCCTACCATTGCTATTTTTATCTTTCCAAATCGATTGTAAATATAGTTACACAATTCTTCACTACAGGTCCGCGGGTCATTGTCTTTACAATGAATAGTTCCTTTTAAACCATTAAAACACCTCATCACCACATTGAGTGTAGAAATGAGAATTGCTCTTCGAAAATTGTTTGTCATTTCCATAGAAATTATATCAGAGAGGCTTGCTTCGTAATTACCAAACATATCCGTAAATGCCTGTCCGCAAAAACCTTTAAATTCGGCTTGCATCATCCTTTCCCTTCCCTTCAAAAGAGGATAATCCCCTTCTTCCGGATTACCAATAACCTCTTCAGGTGACAGGGGGCGCGCTTTGATGGATACTCGCTCTTCAAGGATTCGATGAAATTGAGCAACTTCTCTCAAGTATTCTTTTACCATGTTCATTACATCCATGTCTAAACCTCGTTTACTAAAATCTTTCCCATTTTTAAAACCACATGGACTTCTTGCCCGATGTTAAAATGATGCGTGGAAGCAATCCATTCTGGAACCTCAGCATATATCAAATGCTTCCCCACCTTAACCCTGACTCTTTTTAAAACTCCATTACCATGGAAATCCATTACCTGACCCTTGAAACGATTAATGTAGGGACCTGGAGGAGCATCTAAAGAAACAAAAACATCCTTAGGAAGGATGACGATGTTCTTTATCACCCTGCCTTCGTGAGGGACAATAACTTTTATTCCATCACAATCTGCTTCAATTAATCCGTGTCCGAGAGGAGCAGTAGATGTGCAGGGAAGAATATTGGGCGAGCCTATAAAATTTGAAACTATTTCGCTTTTAGGTTGATAGAAGATTTCTTCTTGAGTGCCTGTCTGCTCTATCCTTCCATCATTCAAGACTGCCAGTCTATCTGCCATCTCTTCTGCTTCATAAAGCAGGTGCGTAACAAAAATTGTCGTTATTTGAAGTTCTCTCTGCAACCTCTTAAATTCCAGCCTAATAATCTTTGCAGAGCGGGGGTCGAGGTTTTGAAAAGGTTCATCGAGAAGAAGAATCTGAGGAAAAGGAGCAATTGCCCTTGCAAGTGCAACTTTCTGTTTTTCCCCACCGCTCAAACTTTTTGGGTATCGCTCTGCGAGGGGATGAAGACCAAACATATTCATAACTTCATTTAGCCTTTCCTCAATCTTTGCGATGGGCCACCTTTGTGCCCGAAGTCCATAGGCAATGTTTGATTTGACATTCAGGTGAGGAAACAGGGCAAGATTTTGAAAAACATAACCAATTTTTCTATCTCTTGGTAAAATTTTATTCATGGATTTCCCATTAAAGAAAACCTCTCCCCTATAGGGAATGAGGCCAGAAATAACCTGAAGTAATGTTGTTTTGCCTGCGCCTGTTGGACCTAAAAGCACAAACAACTCGCCTCTATTAATTCTAAGATTAACACCTTTGAGGATGAAATTATCAACATTTCTCAATTCGATATCAATCAAATGGTCCTCCACTTTTCTGTTAATCTTTTCTCAATAAAGCGAAGTGAATAATCCATTGAAAGTCCAATGACTGAAAGAAGACCGAGACAAACCATCATCTGCTCAATCTGAAGCAGACTCTCGTATTTACTCATAAGAGCCCCAATCCCTGCAGGAATGGCTATCATTTCAGCAGCAACAAGAACCCTCCATGCCATTGCTACTTCTATTCGGATACCTGCGAGAATAGATGGAAGAGCAAGGGGAGTTATCACTGTAAGTAAAATCCTGATTTCCGAAGACCCAAGTGTTCGGGCAGATTGAATGGCTTCTTTATCAACATTTTTTACCCCGGTTGCAATGTTCAATAAAACAGGAAAAAAAACCACAATGGAGATTAAAAGAACTGGCACAGCAGGATGTAAACCAAACCAGATGATAAGGAGAGGAAGCCACGCAATTCCTGGAATTGGAAATAGCAGGCTTATGATTGGGCTTAAAATTTTATCAAAAATCTCTATTCGACCTATCAAAAAGCCCATGGGAATGGCAAAGGCAAGCCCTAACAAAATTCCGGCAAAAACTCTCAAAAGGCTGAGCCCCAAAGATTTAAAAAAAACTCCATTACCTAAAAGGTCATATCCAGTTACAAAAACTTTTGAAGGGGGAGGAAAGAGAAAAGAAGGGAAGAGATTGCTTCTTGCAATAACCTCCCAGATTAAGAAAAATGAAAGAATTGAGACGAAACTCCATTTTAAATGGGTTACCTTCATCCAGTCACTCCCAGTGTAGAAGGCTTAATCAATATTTCTTCTGCTTTTAGTCCCTTTTTCAAATAACCGAGCCCCGTCATAAAATCTATCATCTGCTGGATTGCCCCGACTTCAAGGTCATTTCGATATTCAAGGTTTTCCATGGAGCGGAATGCTACCTTCGCTGGAATCTCTAAAACCTTTCCCATAATTTCTGCATTTTCATTCTTAAGATTCTTATCGTTAAGAGCCTTTGTTGCTCTCTGTGTAATCCTGTAAAGCCTCCGGAATATTTCGACCTTTTCTGAATTGAACCATTCGCAGCGAACAGCAAGCACGCTTCCCGGCATTCCATGCCATACCTGCTGACTTTTCACAAGAACGGGAAAACCTTTTGATTCGGCGACAGAAACATAATGTTCAGGTAAACATGCAGCGTCGATACTTCCCGAAATTAGAGCCATCAACTGTTTTGAAGGGTCCATCCTTTTTAATGTTACTTCTTTCAAGCTAAATTTTTCTTTAATCCGCTGGAAAAGAAGGTCTGGTGGAAGACCTTCCCTCATACATCCAATCACTTTTCCATGCAAATCTTCTACAGTCTGAATTTCTGGATTAACGACCATTCCATAACCGTGGAGATGTGTTGCTGCAAGTATTTTTACTGGAACTCCCATGTTATATATGAGGAGCGCTGGAGCAAGGCACAGATAGGCGCCTTTAATATCCCCGCGGGACAGAGCTGACGCAACTCCCCACCCAGTTTGATGGTTTTCAAAATAGTTAATTTCGATTCCTTCTTCCTCAAACCATCCTCTCTCCTTCGCAGTATAGAAGCATGCTGCATGAGTATTAAATTCCACAGCAAATTTTGGAATTTTTACTCGATTACCGGGCGATTCAAAAACTATACCTTTGCACCCATAGATTCCAAAAACCCCATAAGCAGACCACTTTAAAAAATCACGCCGATTCAAAATCGATTTTGATAAAATATCTGACATATTTTTCCTAACTATCCGTTATTTCTTTTCATACATAACGATACTAAAAATTTTTTCCTACCTATTCCATTAAACCAAAATGCCTTTTATAAACCTTTTCCAGTGCTTTCTTCACATCTTCAGCAAACCTTTCATATTTCCGGAGTAATTTTAAAGCATCTGGAGTGAGAATAGACCCTCCACCAGAAGAACCTCCGATATGCCTTTTTAAGAGAGGAAAATTTAACCTCTTTTCGATATTTCGCATCAACCGCCATGCTTTACTGTAAGACATGCCCATTTTTTCAGCACCTTTCCTCAGAGAACCTGTTTTCTCAACATTCATGAGGAGTTGATATGGACCTTCCCCGAAAGCCTTACCATTGTTATCGAGCCAGACCTTGTAAGCAATACGCATGAATTTATTCCAGCAAAACCAGATGAAATTTTTTCATTTTTAATTCTATCGTTATGTATTTTCGAAAATAACGCGTAAAATTACTAACCCAAATATAACAATCCTGTCAAGATTAAAATTCTCTTACCACCTTTCAAAACCCTGTTCCTGCGAATGCAGGAACCTATTGCAAAAGCAGAAACCTATTGCGAATTTAGGAACCTATTGCCTCTGCCTTCGCAGTGAAAACGGGGACCAGAATGACTTATGGAGGGACAATTTCAACTGGTTTTGTGTGAATAGTCAACGACCATTTAGCCAGAAACAAAAATCCGTTAAAAAATGAAGGGGCAAAGGAATCCTCTTACTTGACAATCGATAAATTTTAATTAAATATTTAATGATAATGAAAATCATTATCAAATAAGGGAAAAATGACAGGAAGATTTGATTATTGTCCACCGTGGTGGCATGGTAAATTTAAAGGGTGTGGTTACAGGATTACTGTTGCACGTCAAGCGATACTCAAAGCTTTAAGTAAAACAAATGAACACTTAAGCGCTGAAGACATATTTTTAGCAGTTCATAAGGATTATCCTAATATCGGTTTAACCACAGTTTATCGCACACTGGAATTACTGGTCAAACTCGGACTGGTATTAAAATTTGACTTTGGAGATGGACGTGCCCGATATGAACTAACAGAAGGACAGGGGAAAAAACAGCACCATCACCATTTAATTTGCACGAAATGCGGACGGATAATAGATTACACAGATTTCATTGAAGAAGAAGTTGAATTTCTCAAGCGAGTCGAGAAAGGAGTTTCCAGAAAGTATAATTTTGAGATTACAGGGCACCTTATTCAATTTTATGGAGTTTGCGATAAATGTTTGCAAAGGAAGTAAAAAAACCTGGCTATGAAATGGCAATGGTTATCATAACAAAAAATAAGGAGCAAAAATGCCGATTTATTCTTATAAATGTCACGAATGTGGAGAAACCTTTGACTACTGCAGCATTCGCATCCTTAGCGAAAAATAAAGTCATGGTTGACTGCGATGTAGATGCAGCAGACTTACATATATTACTCCATCCAGAAATAAAAGAGAAATTTGAATTTAAAGGCATACCTAAAGCGAACATCAGTCAGGAAAAATGCACGCGTTGTGGCGAATGTGCAAAGGTATGCAGGTATGATGCGGTAATACTTTCATTTTCCAGTTCTTACTTCATTGATAAATTTTCCTGCGAGGGGTGTCGGGTTTGTATGTATGTCTGTCCTGCTGAAGCGATAAGCATGGAAGATAATATTGCTGGCCAGTGGTATATTTCAGAGACAAAATATGGACCAATGGTTCACGCAAAATTAGGAATTGCTGAAGAGAACTTGGGTAAACTTGTAAGTGTGGTAAGAGAGAATGCAAAGTTAATAGCAGAAAAAGAAAATTGCGATTTAATAATTATTGACGGCCCCCCGGGAATTGGCTGTCCTGTTATTGCTTCAATTACCGGAGTAGATATCGTTTTGATTGTTACGGAACCTACTCTATCAGGATTGCACGATATGGAAAGGGTCATAGAACTGACAAAACATTTTGGAGTAAAAACCTGTATCATTATCAACAAATGTGATTTGAATATAGATATGACCGAAAGAATAGAAGATTATTGCAAAAAAAATTCAATTCAACTGGCAGGCAAAATTGAATTTGACCCAATTATAACGGAATCAATAGCAAACAGAAAAACTATTATAGAATACTCCGATAGCAAAATTACCCTTAACATCAAAAACATCTGGGAATTTATTCAAAATGAATTTAAATAAATTATTTAAATTAATTAAAAATAAGGTCTAATTATGAAATCCATTTTATGGTTATTTTTGCCAGTATATCTTTTTAGTAATGCAGTTTATAGCGAAGGTGAGTCTTCTAAATCGATAAATATTGAGAAAAGACAGGAAAATTTCCTATCACACTTAAAAAACATAAAAGCAGGTCCTCTTATTTTTGACACAGGTGGTCAGTTGCGTCTCCGTTATGAATACTACGATAATTACACAATTTTAGGCTACCAGCCTGGTAATAGCGACCAGCTCCTCCTTGAAAGAATTCGACTCGATTTTTCAGTTCTTTTCTGGAACCGCCCGAAACTCTTCCTTCAACTTCAGGATGCTCATGCCTTTTTAACTAAAATTTCAGACGAAAATTTTCCTAAAAGCAATCCTCTTGAAGATACTCTTGACATTCGCCAACTTTACATTGAGTGGTCGCACATTGCAGGAACCCCGTTAGGTTTGAAGATAGGCAGACAGCAAATCTCGTATGGGGACCAGAGAGTTTTTGGTCCTGGCAATTTTGGAAATACAGGTCGTTATGCCTGGGATGCGGGAATGCTTAAAATAGATACTGAATGGATAGGCACTGATTTATGGATTGGAAAATATTTACGATATAAAACAGACCTCTGGCCCAATCCCCCTGTAGAGGATTTTCTTACCTTTGTCTGTTATGCCTGGTTTAAAAATCTGCCATTTCAATTAGATGTTTTCTATGTGCTAAAGTATGACTATAGTGGAAAAATTTCCGGGGAAAAAGGGAAAGGTAACCTCCTTTCCCACTCGATAGGACTTCAAACGGAAGGAAAATTGTTCGATGTTATAAAAGGTGGTGCCACATTTGTCGCCCAAACCGGGAAATATGGGCAGGATAAAATCAGTGCACTGGGGGCTAATGCCAAAATTGGTCTTATTATTCCTGTTCCTTCAACACCAGAGTTAACTGCTCAGATAACATGGGGCTCCGGTGATTCAAATCCAGGCGATGGAATTCATGAAACATTCGATGGAGTGTTTGGAGGCAGGGATATATATTTCTATGGATACCTGAGCCTCTTTTTCTGGCCAAATCTCAAAGATATCGAATTCGACTTTAGCATTAAACCACATAAAACAATTTCTATATTCATTCAATATCATCTTTTCTACCTTGACCAACCAAAAGATGCATGGTACACAACAGGCATTAAAATTTCCAGAATTGATAAAAATGGGGCTTCAGGAACCAATCTCGGATGTGAAACTGATTTGCGCATCGTATGGACATTATGGAAACACCTCGAAATAATGGCAGGTTTTGGTTTATTCCAGCCTGGAGGTTTTGTGAGAGTTACAGGTGAGGCTAAACCTGCAAGCTGGACATTCCTTCAGGGAGCATACTCATGGTAAAAAAATACATGATGAAAAAATTATCAGGAGAAATAAAAAATAAATATTACAATATTGTAATTTTTATTATGCACTCCCTTTTCCTCGTTTTCATCAATTGCAATGGCACGCAAAAAGTTACAAAATTGCCTGAAAAGGAAAAAAATTTAGAGCGTGCAATTGGAGTCTGTCCCCCCTTTCACCTAAGGGATGAATCTGGCAATATTATAGACCCTGTTAAAGGAATAAACGATTCAGTCCCCTATTCCCCAAAGCAAACCTGTGGTGCAAAAGGTTGCCATAATTACGAAAAAATCACGAGAGGGTTTCATTTTACTCAGGGTCAAGGGGAAAAAGTTCCCGAGAAAATGGCTCAACGCTATCAATGGGTGACATCACCCGGTAACTACGGGGGAAACTGGTGCTCTCCAGCTCCACTTTATCGTCAATTAGCACAGAAAAAAAACAGCAATGCAAGAACAATTGACATGACATCTTTCGATTTTGTTACCGCTACATGTGGAAACTGCCACCCTGGTGGAGGACCGCTTGAGTTCGATAGAGAAGGAAAACGATATGACCTGTGGATGAAGGACCCAGCTTCCGGTCTTGTTCCTGGTGGTGAAAATAATCTCGACGGCGATTATTATAAAGCACGATGGTCTGAAACAGGCGTAATTGAGGCGGATTGCCTTTTATGCCACATGCCTGAATATAATCTTAAAAAACGGAATGAAGAATTAGAAAAATTAAACTTTCGATGGTCAGCAACAGTTGGAGCAGGATTTGGAACTGTAACAGGGAGCGTAAAGAATGGCGAAAAACCTGTAGTAATTTATGATAAAACGAAGTTTGATTCAGATGGAAATGTCATTTTACACATAGCTCCTGAGGTTCGCAATGAAACCTGCCTTGGATGTCATGCAAAACCAGACTGGAAAAAACGGGGTGCTTCCTATACGAGTCGAACAGATGTCCATATTGCTGCCGGGCTTCGATGCGTCGATTGTCATCCTGCTGGTAGCAGGGCCACAGACCCGCGCATCCGAAGTAAAGAAGAGCATCAATTCAGCAAAGGAGATGACCCATCCGGCTGGGTGCGAAACGACCTCGATAATACAGTTCGTTCCTGCGAAGACTGCCACCTGAAAGGATGGCGAAATGCTCCAATTGCAAAACATAAATGGTTGCCGGTCTTTCACCTCGACAAAATTTCATGTCAGGCATGCCATATTCCTGTTCGAGCAGTAAAAAGTGCTCTGGTGCAAGCAAGTGATGTTTTCAATTTTGCACCCCGCATAAGTCCACCTGCAAAAAGAATATGGACATTTTATGACCAGGAAATGAAATTCTGGAATCATTACGGAGAACTGGAACTTTTCACAAATAAAGACCAGCCAACAAATATCACCCGTCCAACTCTAATTCGCTATAAAGGCAAGATTTATCCTGCAAATCGTGTTCACAGCACATGGGTTGGTTATGAAGAAAAAGGAAAACAGGGATTGAACATGCTTTTTATGAAGGACTTCTATCAAATGTGGGTTCAACATAACTCTGACCCTCAACATAAATATCCTGAACTATCAAAAATTACCGACGACAATGGAGATGGTGCACTTGAAGTTAATCGTCCAGATGAAATTGACGCATTATTGAGCGCAACCAAAAATTATCTAATTGAAACGAATTTCCCTCTTGAAAATCGTCGTCTTGTCTGGGTTTCAGATAGCAAAGTTTATTATTCCTCAACCGAATTCAGGGAACTCCCCCACGAAGAATGGGAAGCAACTCCATATGCTTCTGTTTATAAATTTTCACACGATGTTGCACCCGCTAAAGCAGCACTCGGTGCAAAAGGATGCAGAGATTGCCATTCAAAAGATAGCCCCTTCTTTTTTGGTCGGGTTCTTCAATCTCCATTTGATGCTCACGGAAATCCCGTCTGGATAACTCAAAACATCATATTGAAATACAATGGAATGCCACGGCAATATTCAGGAGGAGTTAAATTAGTGTCCGATTTCTTTAAGTGGCTAACCATTGTTGTTATGCTGATGCTCATCGGGCATATCCTTTTCGATGCTTTTGCACGATTTCGTTTCAGACGGAAATCGCAGAAAAATGTTTCAACTGTTTACTTCCAGCGATTCAATGGACATTTCCTTGCCCAGCACCTCATGCTTTTGCTTTCAGTAACAATGTTATTTATTTCTGGATTTTTCCTTTTTGCCACTCGCTATCCTGGAGCAGTTTGGTCAACGACAATCACTGGCACCTCTGGCGGACTCGATTTCTGGAGAGTAATTCACAGAATTGGAGGAGCACTACTAATTGCAGTTTCATTTTACCATTTAATGTATTCAGTAATTCACCAGGAAGGACGAAGGGATTTTTGCCTTCTACTCCCAACATTAAAGGACTTTAAGCATCTGTTTGAAAATCTTTCATTTTTTATCGGTCGCTCAAAAAAGCCACCCGAATTTGGCAGATTCACATATTTTGAAAAATTCGATTACTGGGCAGTCTGGTGGGGCTGTGTGATTATGATTGTAACAGGAATTGCAATGTGGTTTCCTGATTTAGTGCTGAGCCTCTTTCCTGATTTATCCACAGAAGCATTCGATGCTTTCAAAGAGGCTCATGCACACGAAGCATTGCTTGCATTTCTCGCAATAGTAATATGGCATATGTATAACATACATTTAAGACCCGGGCGTTTTCCTGGAACACTCCTGTGGATTCATGGTAAAATCAGTCGGGAAGAAATGGAAGAATCCCATCCAGCCGACAAAACAGTGCACCTTCGAAATTTGGATTAAATCAGGCGAAGATAAAATTAAAACAGTTTTATTTTTTACCACTCCCCGAAGTTCCGATTAGCGTTTTAAATCCACCTTCAATGAAGTGAACATTCCTGATACCATTACCTGCAAGTTCACGAGCAAGTTCTCTACCACTATCAGGGTCACCTCCATCTCCGTAAACAATTACCATTTGAGCTCCGGAAGAAGCAATTTCCCGTAATTTCACCTGACAGACTGGCATAAGATAATCAAAAGGAACATTTATAGCACCAGGATAATGCCAGAATTTATAATCCTCCTCGCTCCTTGCATCTACAATTAAAACCTTTTCATCTTTCAAAGAAAGAAATTTCTGAACATTCATTACAGAAGGGCTCCCAAGTGGCTCCGGACAGGGAACAAAAATTTCATAACTCTCCTTTCTAATAAAAGGGATGCCACCTTTTCTAAAGGCATTGAATAAAACCCCAATCACAAAACAGAGTAAAACTACTATTGCTGAATCTCTAAGAATAATAAGAATCTCACGATATGAATTTTTCATAAATTAAAATAGTCGTTTAAAATTTACATTTTTTATTTTTCAGATTAGGTTTTACCAATGAGTTTATTTGTAATTTCTTCAAAAGCAATAGCAACTTTTGATTTAGAATTTCCTACAATTATTGGAACTCCCCTATCTCCCGAAGAAACCACCTCCGTTTCTATTGGAACTGAGCCTAAAAATGGCACTCCCATCTGCTCCGCCATCCTGTTTCCACCATCCCTTCCAAAAATATCAACCTTTTCACCGCACTTCGGGCAAATAAATCCACTCATGTTTTCTATCACTCCTAAAACTGGAAGTTTTACCTGTCTGCAGAAGACAATACATTTTCTAACATCCTGAAGTGATATTTCCTGAGGAGTCGTAACGACAACCGCTCCATCTGCATTTTCAATTAGTTGAGCGACGGTCAAAGGTTCATCTCCAGTTCCGGGAGGAGAATCCACCACGAGATAATCGAGGTCACCCCATTCCACATCCCGAATGAATTGCCTTATAGCACCAAATTTCATAGGACCTCGCCAGATTACAGCATCATCTCTGTTAGGAAGAAGAAGACCAATTGACATAACATACAGTTCACCAGAAAATTCGGGTAAATCCACCTTAACCGGAAATATCCCATCAAGGCTCCCTTCAGGTCTTTTATCAGATATACCAAGCATTGCAGGAATGCTGGGACCATGAATATCAATATCCATAAGACCAACCTTCTTTCCCCTGCGTGCAAGAGCAACTGATAAATTGGCAGCAACAGTGCTCTTCCCAACACCACCTTTCCCTGATAAAACCATTATCTTATGTTTTATCCGACATAATCTTGAAGCAAGAAGCATCCTTTCTCGATAATCCTCTTCTTTCTCTCCCTCCTTTTTGTTTTTGCTCTTGCATTGTGTATCACTGCATGAATCGCATAAAATTTGTTTTGACATTTTTAACTCCTTGAATATGAAAATAGTTGATATTATTTAAAATTACATTATACATAAGTCAAAATTACATTATGTCAATTGATAAAAAACTCATTAATGTTTTTCCTTCAGAAAATTTCTCACACTTTAGAAACAGGTTTTGTTTTAATACCTTCTTTTCAGGAATTGTTCTTTTTCATATTATATTTTTTTCTTTCGCAGCGAAAAATTCTTATTCAGACGAAGGTAAAAAATGCGAAAACATAAAATGCCAGTCTCTCGAATGCGCTTATGAAAGAACTCTATGCCTTATAAACTCAGGTAATGGTGAAAAAGCCATTTTGCTTCTCAAAAATGAAAAGACGATATATAAAGGGAAAAAAGAATATGCACTTACTCTTGCACGAGCATATATTGCAGTTGGAAACATTTACTGGGCTATTACTACTCTTGAAGATTTTTTAGCGGAGCATCCAGATGACTGCGAAGTAATCTCATGGCTATCCTGGCTTCATTCTTCAACCGGCGAAATATCACTGGCAAAAGAAGTGCTAAACAACAAAAACTGCCTTAATATAAAGGATGAACCAATCTCTGCAAGATTTTCACTCCTTTCTGCCTTTTTAGAAATTCAGGATGATTTCAAGAAAAACATCTCTCCTGCTCATAACCAGTATTTAATTTCAAAAATCAAGCTAAAAAAGGTTTTCCCTGAAGATTTAAACCTTTATAAATATGCAAGGTCTATTCTCCAGCCACGGTATGAAATGCCACTTGTTTTTAAAGTCGAACTTGCGGGTGGCTATACAACAAATGCCCTCATGGGTTCGCCAAGCGACCCATCTTTTACGGAGAACATGAGCAGTCCTTTCAGTTTAATAGACTTCTGGACCCGTTTCATCCCCCCACTATCAAAATGGGTAAATCCTTTTATAGACCTTTATGCCAGAGGAATATACTTTTTTCAGGAAAATACAAATGCTTCTTCAGGAGAATCCCCTCAGAACTATTCGACTCTAAGTCTCAACTGGAGACCGGGATTGCTACTTTTCAGGGAAAGCATCGCAAGGCTCCTTATAGGATACAGAGGAGACATTTTGCTTTTGAATATGCCAACCCAGTATGAAGAGGCACCAGTAGTCTATTTTGAAGGTCACAGACTTGAATTAGAATTGGAACTATCGAGTATTTCATTTTTTGGAGGATTGGGAAGAAGAATATTCGACGAATCTGTAAGGACAAGATGGGAATTGGATGGAGGAATTGGATGGGGAAAAACATTCTGGAGGCGATTGAATCTCCTTGGTGCTGTCACAGGTCATTATTTTGAATCAGATAGCAAATGGTATGATTTATTCGGGGTGGTGGGGGTTGTTTCAGCAGGAATCGATATATGGAGAGGAATTCAGTTTAAGGCGACACTAATGGTGGGGCTTGATAACTACAAAAATTCATACGGATATTTTTCAGAGGATAAAACGAGAAAAGAAAGTATCATAAAAGTTCAGTTAAATTTGTACTCCCCTCCATGGAATGGATTAAGAGTTGGTGTTGCATACCTCTTCTCTGATAAGATTTCAAATATAGACATTTATTCCTATGAAGACCACAGGATAAACCTGTCACTTGTCTGGAATTACAACTTTGACTTATTTGTTCCTCGAAAAGTTTACAGAAAATCCCATATTCCTCTTGATTACGGTTTTGGAAAAGTCAATGAAGGGGGAAAAATTACAGAAAGAATTCAGGATATTTTAAGACAGGACGAATCCTTTACAAGGGGTTCATCCTGTAGTAGGTAAGAGAGGGTAGAAAATGGTTAAAATGGCTCATAAAACAACTTATATAATTACACTACTTTTTCCGCTTCTTATGGGATGCTATGTAAAATCGAAATGTTACAGTGATTCAGACTGCCAATCTCCAAAAATTTGCAGGGATGGTAAATGCGTCCTCGAATGTTCAGTTGATTCAGACTGCGATTCACTTTTCGGGATTCAGTATGTGTGCCAGAACAATCATTGCGTTTTTCCCGCAGAGTGCTCAAGGTGTGAATTTGAAAACGCTTCGTCTTCATGCATTCACGGGGTTTGCACAATGGGAGACTGCAAAGAAGGTTACTGGAATATTAACGGGAAACAGGAAGACGGATGCGAATATGAGTGTTCTACCTCAAATGGAAGCATTGAAGCATGTGATTCAAAAGATAATGACTGCGACGGAAAAATCGACGATGATTTCGATTTAATGAACGATGTATCTAATTGTGGAGAATGTGGAAAAATTTGCACTGCAGGAGAGCATGCTCAGCCAGTTTGCAGTTCAGGAAGGTGCACTTTCAACTGCGTGCCAGGGTGGTTTGACAATAACCATGACCCATCAGATGGGTGTGAATCTCCGGAATGTATCCCTCATGATGAAATTTGCGATGGAAAAGATAACAACTGCGACTGTCCCGGGGATACAAACGGTGACACAATAATCTGTGGACCTGATGACGAAGGGGTTGACGAAGGTTTTGATAAGACAAAACCTGAAACATGCGGTCCTTATTGCGTAAAATGTGAGTTTCCTCACGGAGAAAGTCTATGTATAAGTGGAAGTTGCAAATTGGGTGATTGCGATGAAAACTACTGGAATTTAAACGGAATCGAATCAGATGGATGCGAATACCCTTGCACCTACTCCGGAGATGAAATATGCGATTCCAAAGACAATGACTGTGACGGAAGTGTTGACGAAGGGGATGTTTGTGGAGGACCCTGCCCTTCAGACATGGCTCAGATTAGTTCCACAACATGCATGGATAAGTATGAAGCATCGAGACCCGATGCTACAGCAACATCTCAGGGTAGTGACAGTTCAATGGCAATGAGTCGTCCTGGAGTTCTTCCATGGATGGTTAATCCAATGAACTCAACTCATCTATCAGAATTTCAATCAGCCTGCATAGCAGCAGGTAAGAGAATCTGCACAAAAGAGGAATTTTTTTCAGCCTGCACCGGTTCCTCCGGATTTACTTATGTATTTGGAAATACATTTGACAGGGAAAAATGCAATTGTGTGGATACTTTCTGTGATGATTATTGTGCATCGAACGCAATTCCTCCAGGAAGTTGCAATACATCGGAAAATTGCGGATATGTTTACAATTGTTTCCATGTTGTTCCAACAGGAAGTTTTCCTGAATGCGTAAATGAATACGGAATTTATGACATAAATGGAAATGTATGGGAAATTGTCCCATCCTCAAGTGACCCTCGAGGGTATGAAGTTAGGGGTGGTGCTTTCAACTGTGCTTCCCCTTCAGTTCGGCTCCAGTGCACATTTAATGCAGGATGGAATGACTTGTTTGCAGGGTTTAGATGTTGTAAAGATATTCCATAATAAATTTTAAAAGGGTATTTCTATGAAAAAAATATCTTTTGACAAACAGGAAATTGAAAAATTTCTGTTAGATAGAGGTGGAATTCTTACTATAAAAAATGGTGATTTTGTGGAGGGGTGATGAGCCTCCGATTTCGGCCCGGTCGGGTCGATGAAGCCACCTCAGGATGAAGAAAACTATGAAAAATTTCAGACGGACAAGATTACTGTATATATCCATAAAGAAATTTTAGAGAGTATTTCAGATTCAAATTGCGTGGAATTTAACTTTGGAATGTTTGGAAACTGCAAAATTTATTTATTATAAATCTTGCCAAAAAATTTTTAGATACTTGACAAGCATAAAACAAAATTGATAAAAGTGTTCAAATTAATAATTAAAGAGGAGGAAAAAATGAGAAACGAAAAGAAGAAAATTATTCTTATCATGTCAATCATGTCAGTTTTTCTTCTAACACAAATTGGGTGTGGAGGGAAAAAGACAAAAACAGAAACACCTTCAGGAAGTCAATCGAAAGCGCAAACTGAGCAATCAACTACACCGGGGGAATCAACACCACCGGAAGAATCAACACCACCGGAAGAGTCAACTCCACCACCCCCACCACCAAAAGTTCCTGGTGCTTCCCTGGGCGAAATATCTGTTAAAGGAAAAGTTACACTGACTGTAGATGAAATAAAAAATGCTTTGACTGAAAATATTTCATCAATAAAAGAATGCTATAAAAAAGAAGTTGAAGCATCACCAGACCTTGCAGGGAATGTTACTCTTTCCGTAACAATAGATGCAAAAGGAAAAGTTACAAAAGCAACCGTTCAGGAAACGACAATTAAAAACAAAAATGTTGAGGATTGTGTTACAGAAGCAGTTAAAAATTTGACCTTCCCTGCTGGAAAGAAGGGTGCAAAAACAGATGCCACAATCCCGATTTCCTTCAGCATGGTAGAGGGAGAAGGCTAATAGATTAAAAAATCCCTACCTGCAGGATATACGCCAGGAATCAAGTTCTATATTTTTAATCAGCGTATCAAAATTCATTGCGTTAGCCTGTGGACATATTTCTTCTACAAGGCTTTCATCACCATATTCAACCTGAAACACCGGCTTATTAGAGGTTATAAAAGGAACCAGTAATTCACACTCGTTATATGTAAAACATTCTTCATTCAATTCCCACTCAAAATATGGAAGTAAATCACCAACTTGCTCTATGTCGTTTTTCAGACCTACACTCAGCCCTCTTGAATGTGCTTCACTGGAAATGAAAATGTTATAATCAAGCTGGTCATTATAAGTCAGAGGAAAACCTGTTTCATTTGCATAACCATTAACATTATCCGGGTCCACACCATCACATTTCTTTTCTACCGCAAGACCAAGCCTCGAAGTCATGATATTTCGAACAACTGGACTCCTGATATCGAGCCAGTTCTCCCCTGACCAGCCTTCAAGAGGAAAACCAATAACTTCCTGCGGAAAAAGATGGGCATCCTCCCTCCAGTCTTCATAACTGCCCGCGCTAAAATAGCATACAACTTTAATTCCACGAGAGTGAAGATTAGAAATAACTGATTCCGGAGTGTCAAATAAATCTATATCGTACATTTGAACTTCAAATGAAGTATCAATTGAACCGCTTAGCTGCAATTGCCAGCTCGTCCCGGGCACAGGACGCCAGATTTCATCAGGTATCTCATGTTGTATATCTGTAATGTCGTTCATATCTACGGTATCGTAGTATTGCTCTATATCGTAATCCTCTTTTTCGGAAAGCAAATCCTCTATAGTTTTATCTTCAAATAATTCATCCTGAAATAAATTCTCCTGCAAGATTTCATCAGCATATACATCCACTTCATTACTGCTATTTCCATTACAGGATGGGATTAAAAAAGCCACAAAAAAAACCTTAAGTTTTATTAAATATTCCTTTTTGTTTAATATCATAGAACTAAATTTTACCTGAATTAACCCTTTAAAATCAAGAAATATAAATTTCGTCGGGGCGGGCGGATTTGAAACTGAAAGGTGGCGGGGGCTGGCGTAGTCCAAATCCGCCTCCAAACCATCCATAACCCAAAGTACAATAAGCACTTTCAATACCTTACTAACAATCGCTACAAAACGCGGATTTGCACCCCTCCGTCGCTCACTTCGTTCGCTCCCCATAGGGGGCTCTGCCCCCTCCATGGCGCTCAGTCGCTTCGCTCCCTCGCTGTCACCCCCGAAGCGGTTCAGTCCTATATCAGGGAGGCTTCGCCCCCCTGTCCCCCTTGTCGGCGGGTTGGTTGAATTAGCAATCCCAATAAATGATTGCAATCCTTTTCGTCGGGGCGGGCGGATTTGAACCGCCGACACCGTGGTCCCGAACCACGTGCGCTACCAGGCTGCGCTACGCCCCGAAGGATTTATAAATCATATTTAAACCAATTCCCTTTTAAAATCAATCAAAATTTAAAGCCACCCAATGATCGGATTTAAAAAAGACCGTGATTGAATTAGATTGTCTCAATAGACTTTTCTTTTATCCCTTTTTCCTGTAACAATCTTCCTCCTGATTGAACAGCCCTTTCAGCACGAATAATTGGAATTACCCCCCTCACTGCCCTCATTAACCTTGGATATCGTAACAACATTGAAACAGCTGTTCCTTTAGATGTACTCACCGTGAATGTCTCTGCACCATCAAGATGAAGAGAACGACCTGTAGGAACTTTGAATGTATTCACAGTCGAAATTGCGATTGAAGAAACATCCTTATAAAAGAATTCTTCAGTGCGTTCATTTAAAACATTGCCGGTAAAAAAATCCAGAGCACAGTTGTAAATCATGATTTTCTCTCTGGTAAAATTCAATATACTTACATCAATGGGGCTAAATCTCAGGATTCTGTCTTTCCCCTTTTTAAATGCAACCCTTACCCCTGACTCCCATATACGAAGACCGGTAACTGCAACAGGTTCGCTAACAAGTTCGGTTTCTTTAACACCCATTTTTGTAAGGCCTTTAGCTTTCAAAACCTTAAGATCCGCCTCGAGCCATTCATCTATTTGTTGGTCGGTCGGTTTTCCCCTGAAGGAAAAATAAATTATAAAACCACCAATATCTGCAACTATAATTCCAATGACCATCGCAACGACACTTTCAAAAATCGCTCCGATAAAGGACACTAATGCCCCTGCAAAAATAAACGAAAGTGTCCATTTTGGAAAATCTTTGAAATAGTTTTCTATCATTCTCCTTTTAGTTTGCTCATCCATTTGATAACCTCTCAAACTAATTTTAAAATCATCTTACAATCTTTTATTATAATTCCATTCATATTTACCAGAAATTTAAAAACTCTTCTATCATGTTTCAATTCCAATGTAAAATGATAAACTATCAAAAAAATTTCGGAACTCTGCCGCGATTTTGAAACCAGTGATAAACAATGTGGTGTCGAAATAACTCGAAAAAAGGTTAAGAAGCAGTTTCAATTTCAGCGGGTGAGGAACACAACTGCGCCGTTTTGTCCAGCGGAATTTTAAAATGCTGGGGCAATAATGTCGATGGACAGGTGAGAAAGGAACCCGGAAATCAAATTGTTGCACATTGCTGGGTCAAATGGTATTTATCAAGAATAATGAAAAGAGTAGAAACTTATAAGTTAAACTATTGGCGCATTCGCTAAGTTCGGCAAAAAATTTTTCGCCTCAAATGCGCCAATGGAGAGGGGGCACGGGGGGGAGGAAGCCTTCCCCCCTTAGTGGAGTCCGCGGGGAGGGTTCAGCGGATTTGCGTGGCTGAAAGCCACCTATGCAAATACGCGACCCTTCCCGCGAAGTGCTCCGTTCAGGGAAAAGATTTTTTAGATGGATTCACAGAACGGAGCACTGTAATAAGGTAATAAAATTATTATGCCAGTAGTTGTTTTACCAAAATCTCCAGGTAGCCTTTGCTTTATAAAATTAGGAGAAGAAAATTTAATATCAAACGAAACTATAAAAAGTTCCATCAAAGAAAGTTTTCTCGAACATCGTGCTTTTCCATTCTATCCTATTCAAATAAAAAATAAAAATGAATGGAATAACTCTATAATTAAAATTCGTAACTCCTCACTTGATTTTGTTGCAGGAAGTAATTCTTCACTGCGGCGTCACTTATCATCGGATTTCAGGCTCTGCTCACTTCTTGACTCTGCAATAAACCTTGTTCATCTCGCAATCGAAAAAATTGACATACCCCAGCTTTTCCAGAGGCGATATGTTATTATTTCCGAAAAACATGGAAACCCATCTTTCTGCTGTTTTTCTAAATCTTCTGTTTTAATTTCACATGTCGGTCAGGGTCCTTACTGGACAGAAATTCCGACAATTTACCTGAGTCTAAAGATTTTTGAAATTATCTCTTCAGGATTTCAATCAGGAGAAAAAAAATTTTTCGAAACTCTAATTGATCTCCTCTTAATCGAAGAAAGAGCAATAGAAACAGGTTATTCCCATCTTGACCCACTACTACCAAAAATAGCAGAAGAATTAGAGGAACTTGCAAAAGAATCAATTCGTATCCTCACAACCACATTAATAGAACCTTACAGGGTTTTCAGAAAAAAGAAAATAAGAAAGTTTGGATTAGCATCCAGAAAATCTCTTATTGAAGCGCTCGATGCAAGGCTTCCAAATAAACCCTTTGATTTTGATATTAAAAAAAATATCGAAGCAATAGAAAAACTTGAAACGCTCGCAAGAGGTTATAAAAAAAACGGCGACATTGAGTCACTAAAAGAAGTTGTTCGTATCCTTGTTGCTGCATCAGGACACGATGTTCACGAAGTAAGAAATAGGGCAAACATTATTCTTGAAAGAATTTTCTCTCCAAAAGAATTCGATGCCCCTCTTTCCACGACTTTTATAACTAAAAAGGTAGGTGAAAAGCATATCTTTGAATTTATTTTACAAGAGAAAAGAGGTCCTTATTTCATACGAATTTACCGTAACCCTACTCATGAAGAGTTTTCTACAGAAAATAATTTAGACTTTGTAGACATTGACCTTCAAAAGGATAGTCAAACTAATAAATACAGGGCAGAAATTGCCTTTAATGAGATAGGAAGTTTTGATTTTCTCGTTTTCAGGAAGAAAAAGAAAGGAATAGAATGGGTCAAACAGGAAGGGTTTAGTGGTAGAATTAATGTAATTCCAAAAGTTGCTGGTCAAATCATCCTTGAAATTTTTCCGGACATTCATGGGCATACACAAATTTACTGGATGGAAGACCCTGAACATCCAGGGCTTGTCTATAATGAAAATGGAGAAATTATTCGAACCGGAAGGTTTTCTGATATAACAAATCATCTTGAAAGTTTAAAAAATCGTTATCACATAACCGCAATATATCTTTTAGGCATACAGAAAAGGGGAAGCAACAGAGAAGACTGGGCTCCTGGAGCAACCTCTCCTTCTCCTTTTGCCCCGATGAGTTTAACAGAAATTGACGAAAAAATTGGGGGAAAAGAAGAATTTATTCAACTTGTCAAAAAGGCTCATGAACTTGATATAAAAATTATAGTAGATTTGATTCCGCATCTCAATCGAAAAAGCAAGGAAGTTCCTGAACAATTCATTGTAAAATGCTTTGATGATTCAGGAAATTTAGTTTTTAGAGCATCAACAGATGGAAGGTATGGTAGCTGGAATGATGGCATGCTCATAAACTACCGAAAATTTGAAATGTGGGAATGGTTATGCAAGTGTGCTACAGACCTCATAGAAAAATATGACATAGACGGAATAAGGTTTGATTCCGCTCACGCTATGCCAATAATGATGAAAAAGAACAATACTCCTGTAATAAACGGTTTTCCGCGCACCCATGAAGAAATGGTAGAAGGGAGCATTATTCTTAACGACCGACAGGATGGACACTTCATAACCACAGGTTTCTATGATTGTGAGTGCAGGGAAACCATATCCATACCTTTCCATCACTTTTTCATGACGCAGGTAGAAAAAAAACTTCGCGAAAAGAAAAAAAACTTTTTTTTGAATATAGCAGAATGCTACTGGGGACACGAAAGGTTTTTAACAAGGTGCGGAATAATACCTTATAACTCAGCTCTATTTAAAATTTGTGAAGAGATAATTCATGGAAAATCGGATGTACGAGAAATTTATCATCTTTACGATAACTACTACAAATCTGCCCTGCCCCCTGGGACTGAACTCCTGGGAATTCTCGGAAACCACGATGAAAGGAGGGCTCTTAATACCTTTGGGCATAGAGGACTGAGAGCTGCAGTTGCTCTTACAATCTTCATGAATAATATAATTCTCGATTACGAAGGTAGTGCTGAAGGTGAAAGCTGGAAAGTTTTTCTCGATAATATCTATGTAAACTGGAATAGTTTTGAATACGCTTCTCATCGCAGTGTCGAGCGATTTTACGAATTTTGGTACAGATTTCATAGAGAAAACTCAGGAAAATCGTATCTCCTCTGGGCTAACAATAATATGGTAGCATCTGCAATAAAATTTACTGATAAACGAATTATAATAGGAGCATTCAATTTTTCAAATCAAAATGAGTATGTGTCAATCCAGTTTGATAACCCTTCTTTGCCAATCGAAGAAAATGCACTTTTCAGACTAATTGACCCCCTTTATTCACCCATAACAGGAAAAACGGGAACTTTTACCGGAAAAGAACTGAAAACATCAAAAATTCACACTGTGGTATCCTTCACAGAAAGGGTAAAACTTCTCGAACTAATAAAAATTGGAAACCTCGAAGAAAATTATGAAGATTTTTTACGGGATTCATTTTTTAGACTCTGCACCATAGATAATCCAGCACATATTAATTCAAACTTTGCTTTTCTCGAATTAGTTAATCACTCAACTTCTTTCAAAGAACTTTCCTCGTTCATTCAAAAAAAACTCATACCCATATTCTGGGAAGTAAACAGGCAGGAACTTGAACTTGGCTTGAAAAGAGCATTTTTCTATTTAGTTAGAAATGGATACAGAACTCCACAAAAAGTTTTAAAATTTATTGAGTATTTAACACATCAGAAAAATCTCAGGATGAGGCAATTAGGTGAAGCATTAAAATACCACAACAGCAGGGGACCTCTTGTTTTTATGTCAGCAGAAGCAGAACCATTTTCTAAAGCAGGGGGACTTGGAAATGTTGTATATGAACTGCCTCGTGAACTTGCAAAAATGGGTGAAGAAGTTTACCTCATAACTCCACTATATAAGCATGGTGACTTTGCATCAACTAATAAAATAAGGAAAGCAATAGAGAAATATAAAGTTACTTATACAGGGAAAAATGTAAAATTCAAAATTAGAGAAAAAGAATATGAAGTAGGAGTTCATTATGGTGAAGTTGATGGAATAAAAGTTTTTCTTCTTGACCATCATGAATTCTTTGATGGTCTTTACTGGGGATATACAGCAGAAGAAAAACTTATAAGGAGAATTGCCTTTGCAAGAGCATGCGCAGAGGTAATTTGCACATTCGGGCTTCACCCACACTTTACCTTTACCAACGATGCATTTGCAGGGCTTTTCAATGGAATCACCCGCAGTGACCATGTTTACAGAGAAAACCCAAATTTCAAAAGAACCACATTTCTACATGTTATACACAATGGAGGATGGCAATACTTTGATGCTTATGATAGATGGCAAAATTTTGATATTTTCGACCTTTTTAATTTACCTCATGAAAGATATGTTGATTTTTCAGACCCAAACAATCCTAACAGAATCAATTGCATGGCTACAGGAATTCGATTTGCCGACCGTGTAATTACAGTTAGCCCCTCATACGCAAGACAGATAGAAGTTGCATGTGATGGTCTTGAAAAGATTTTGCACAATGTAATTGGAATAAGCAACGCCATTAGCCAGCAATTTGAAATTAATCTCAAAAAGAGATTTGAAGAATCAGGATTTTTAGATGAATGGTATGTAAAATTGATTGATAAAATTCTGGGTGATAGCAAACTTCAGGAAAAAATAACTACGAAATTCCCCGAAATACTTCGAGGACCTGATTTTTTAGAAAACATACAGGATGAAATTAGAAAATTCACAGTTCGTAGAACCGCATATAAACTCATGCTACAACTCCAGAGAGGTCTTAAAGTTGACCCGGACAAAATACTGTTTACAATGATACATCGTATAACAGAACAAAAAGGATTCCAATTATTACTCGAAGCCTCTCAGGAAATATTCACTACACTCGGGTTTCAGGGAATAATAGGAGGGTCTGTAGCCTTTGGTGATTCAAGGGGGGAAGAAATTTTAAGAGGGCTTGAACTTCTCACTCACTATTATCCAGATTCAGTATCACTTAAAACCGGATATCAGGATATATCAGCTCCACTTCTTTGCTCGGATGTTTTTCTTATGCCCTCTCTCAGTGAACCAGGAGGAATAGCACAACTTGAAGCCCTCTCCGCCGGTTGTCTTGTCATAGCAAGGGCAACGGGTGGATTGCGTGACACGATTCAAACAATTCGCATATCAGAAAATGGGATTTCAGGTAACGGTTTCTTATTCTCTGATTTTACACCTTATTCTTTTCTTGATGCTATGAAACGCTGTAAGGAATTTTTTGAAAAATCCGACGAAAAAACAATTTATATGGCTCGCATGAATGCAAAAAAATCTGTATTTTTCTGGGACAAACCAGCCAGAGAATACCTGAAGGCAATTTACGATATTAAAGAAGTCATTAGAATAATATGATTACTTTAAAGGGGGTTGCGGTCTTAAAAGATATTTTTCTCTGGAGTAACGCGGAATAGTAATTTTACCTTTTTGCTTGAATTTATTTTGACTTACAGACCAGGAAGCATCAAGCCATACTGCATCTATCCATGAAAGATTTTTAAAACAAAATCCATAGGCAAATTGAACTCTTGAAGGTTGGGAAAGAATCAAATAAAGAATTCCAAAACATCTTTCCTCTACCGCTTCTTCATCAAGAACTATATGTAGTTCCCACCAGCCATCAGAAGGGTTGGCAGTGCATTCTGTAGTGCAATCCACATACTCGAAAGGATAGGCAATATAATGATTTCCATTCAGTGTAATTGAGCTATCTGAATCCGTAATATTTACAAAAGGTCCTGAAACAGAAAAACCAGTTACAAGCTCCTCAGGTGAAGGCAATGACGAAGGAAAAACTATTTGAACCTGAGTAGTAGTTTGATTAATATCCGCAAAACATATTCCCGAGGCAGTCTCATCCATCATACTATCAGAATATGATTCACTCCATATTACATCCAGGCTATTTTCCGAATTCATACCACAATAAATGTAAACAACATTGAGATTATCACTTTCTGGAGCAAGCACATGATAGAGAGTTATCCCGAATTCATCCCAGAATGTTCTGAAATAGGCAAGTCCAGCGATATCTTCTCCAATATTGATAGTTCCAACCCCTTTCATCAAATCCACTCCTGCGATTCGTTTCGTTCCATTCCCAGAAACTGTCAAATCAAAAGGGAGTGTAATCATTTTAATTTCGTTATCTTCCAAGCCATCATCACAGCTAAAATCATCAAATTCACTCCAATCAACAATTTCATTTTCTTCCTCCGTAAAATTTTCCTCGAAATATTCATAAGTCTCCAAATATCCATCTTCTGATTCAACTGAAATTTCTTCACAACTGCAGGAAGATAAGATTAAAGCAAGAAAAAATACAAGCATACTAATAAATAATCAATTAAAGATACTTTTAAAAATCTATAGATTCCAAACTTTCAGAATTTACAATTCCAAATACATTTACCTCAAATATTGAACCTTCCGAAAAAACATTTGTGGAAGAAACAAATTTTGAAGTTACTCCAAAATTGGTTAAATTATAGCAAGCAACACCATAATAAACAAAAGAAAACAAATCTAACCATTCATTATTTTGTTCTTCCTGAAAAACAGCATAAGCAAAATTCTTTTCAGGGTCGTATCCAGAAAGAACATTCAGTTTCATTTTTTCCACCCCATATCCATCCATTTTTACTTCATTTTCCGGAGAAGTTGATGTGCAGGGTCTAAAAACCAGGTAAGAACTCTCATTTGAATCTTTAGATATTCCTGCAGCAAAAGCCATACCCATTTCAAAATTCATCAAGGGGTCCCATAAACCCGGTAAAAAATATGCTCTTTCAGTAACTCCATTTATTGCAACTAAAGAATTCACCATAAATTTATAATCCATTTCAAATTTTCCAGATGAAATTTCATCATCTATAAATACACTGCAGGAATCCCGAATTCGGGAAGACCATGAGATATCCATAGATTGATTTGTATCATTAAAAGAGCAACTACTCCCATTCCATCCTGGATTTCCTTCTTCACCTTTGAATGAATAATCAAAACTCTTTTTATTATCTAAAGAAACCTGATAGACTTTAAAATTTTCTACAATAACTTCTCCTCTTTCCTCATATCCTGCTTTATCAGTTGATGCAACAATAAAAAATCGTCCCACTCCAGGACGATAAGATTTTTCCCCAATAGGATTATTAAAATCTGTTTCTGTTGCTATTAATTCAAAATTATCTTCTGTATCTCCAATATAAATTGCCACAAGTTCATCAGTTATATTTATTCTATAAAATGTGCTATTTCCAAAATTATATTGACTTTGTTCCCATCTACCACAATTTAATCCTTCTTTCTTATTCCTTCTCTTACACAACCTAAACTGACCATTTTTCTTTAACTGAAGCATCATCCCTACTTTCTTGCTATAATCAATAGAACCTGATGGAACATCAAGAAATGATTCATTTTGTAATGAATCAAGTGCTATACCAATCATCACAATCTGGTCTTCTGCACCAGTTATCCTCATTTTTACTATAAAATCTGTAATGTTTCCCCAGAAATGAAAAAATTCTTTTGAATAAATGCCTTTTTCTTCAATAAAATATTGAGGTGCATCTTCACTAACAGATGATGTTATCTTCCAGCCACTCTGTTGAGATAAACTAACACTCGATGTGCTATATGCACCATCTTCCGAAAAGCCATATATGCGCCAATTCTCATTTCCATTCTCACCCACTGAACCTTTGAATTCATCTTCAAATTCAGGGTAACCAGCATAATCCGTTGGTTTACAATGTGATAAGAAATATGAATAGTCTTGTATTGCACAATCAAGTTCCTGACAACCAACATAACCATCTAAATCTTCATCAATAACATAACATAGTTCAGGATGTTGACTTTGAATTAATTCTATACAACCCTGATCCTGTTCTAACCAGACAAAATATATTTCTTCAGCATGCTCTTTATTCGCTGGATCTAAAAACAATTCCTGACACTCAGGGTCCTCACAATTTCTAAGACCATCTCCATCTTCATCATTACGCTCAGGGTCTGTGCATGTTTGAATTGTATCTTCTCTCATGTCATATTGATTGATAAGACTGCACGAACCTAAAAAAGCATACTGCCCAATAATCAAAGCAAAAATAAGATATTTACTGGAATCTAAACCATTCATTTTAATAAATTACTCCGTCTGTTTTTTAAGTTCTGTTACATCAGTTTTAGTTCCTTTTTTAATTCTGGTAAGAGTTACATGTTTTGCAGAATCATTCTCTGCTTTCATTACAACTGTTTCTGTTTTAAAACCTTTTGCTTTTATTTCAAAAATGTAATCAGCACCATTTGAAACAGTTTTGAATATAAAAGGTGTTGTGCCAACCATTTTCCCATCCTTCCATACTTCGGCATTTTCAGGTGTTGATGTTATAGTAAGTGCAATTTCATTAACTACTTCTTCAACAATTTCAGTAGAAGCAGAAGTGGAAGAATCAGAAACAACATTTTGAACAACCCCTCTTCCAGAACCTGATTCCCGTCCCTCATTAGAAATGCTTCCTCCACTATCCTTCCCTACCCTCCCCTTTAAAAACCAAAAACCACCTCCACCTACCGCAACAATTAGTACTATTATCACTGGTATTAACCACCATTTCGAAGAGCTTTTAACTTTCACTGAAGTAAAAGGTTTCGATGAATCAACAATTTTTCCTACAGGGTCGGTAATTGTTGTAGCACTAACTACAGTTTCCCTTGTGATTGGCTCAACTTTCAAAGCACAGAGGTCATTATAAAGTTCCGTAGCATTCTGATAGCGGTCTTCGAGGTTTTTCGCGAGACATTTAAGAATAATTTTTTCAAGAGCTCCTGATACTTCCGGGTTTAACATCGAAGGTAGAGGCGGAGGCTCTGAAGCATGTTTCATCATGAGTTCTATTGGGTTTGTTGATTCAAAAACAGGTCTTCCCGTTACCATTTCAAAAAGGATTACTCCGAGTGCATAAATATCGGTTCTCCCGTCCACATCCATTATCCCTTTAGCCTGCTCTGGAGAAAAATAAAGGGGGGTCCCAATAATCTGCCCTGTTTTTGTAAGTTTTACCCCTGCCTCCCCTCCATATCTGATTTTTGAAATTCCAAAGTCGAGAATCTTTACGAAAAGTTGCCCATCCTGATTTACAAGAAAGATGTTTTCAGGCTTTAAATCCCTGTGAACAATACCTGCATCATGTGCTGCTATAAGACCTCTTGCAACCTGTTTTGCAATTTCAACTGCAAGTGGCACCGGTAATATTCTTCTGTGAATTACACTTGCAAGATTCCTCCCCTTTAAAAGTTCCATTACTATGTATGTATATTCACCCTCTGTATCAAGATGAACAACCTGAACTATATGAGGACTATCTATTTTACTTGCTGCCACCGCTTCAAGTTCAAACCTTTTCACGGCATCTCTATCAGAAGCGTATGATTTGGAAATCACTTTTGCAGCAAACTTCTTCCCCATTCTTGTGTGTTCAACTTCATAAACTACTCCCATACCCCCTTCACCTATTTTTCTCGTAATCCTGTAAAACTTTCCAAGAGTAGAAAGAGATTCGGCAGGCAAGGGCTCAGGAAAACTCTCAGGAACTTCGCCACTTGAAGAAGAATTGAGAACAGTGTCACCCTGCACTTCAGTATCACCGGTAACCGCACCTATTTTTTTATTTTCGTCTGTCAATTTCTTCCTCAAATTTATAAATCACATACTCGTTCATATTCCCAACATCAATTTTACTCACTTTTTTCTAAAAAGCTACTTTCCCGGGAAAACTCTCCTCTCGATTCCATTTTTGTAGATTTCTTCGAAACAAAATACCATACAGTTGTCGCAGTTAGTATTAATATAGCACCTGCAAAAGCAACATCGGTAACAAGATTTAAAAACTCCCCCTGATACTCAAGTCTTGATGAAGGATCTTCATCGAACTGCTTATGTCTAACTAAAGTTGTTATTCCTGTTGCAGTTCCCACTGCTGCAAGCAAACCTGAAAAGCCCCATAGTGCTTTTTGAGCAATTAAATATTTTCGAGGTATTGCTTCCGGAACCATATCAACTGTTAGGAAAAGAGTTTCGTTTTCCCTGAGTTCAAATTTTCCCTTCCATGGTTTCATTCCCTTCGAACTTACCAAAATCGAATGTCTACCAGCAGGGGTTGATTTGACTAGAGGAGTGAATCCAAATTCCTTTCCATCAAGTTTTACAAGGGCAGAGGAAGGAGAAGATATGATATTCATCGTTCCTGCTGGTGGTGGCAAAGGTGGAAGGGTAAAATCCACATTCAAAATTTCATTTTCTATGACATTCACACTCTTTTCAATCGGTACAAAGCCTTCTGCTTCTATTTTAATACTGTGAACTCCGACCTGTACCTCCATCTCTGCTGGAACATTTAATTTTTTCTTCTCCCCATTATCAATAGTAACAAAAACTGATTTAATATCCGAAACATTAGAAACAAGTCTAATCTTGCTCAAAATTGGCATCAGGTTAACATTAATTTTCGTTGTAGAACCAATATGGGATTCTATTTCAACATCCTGAGGATGAAAATTGGGAAGTTTAAGAGTAATTTTATGTTTACCGGGGCTAATAGCAACTGTTCTTGGAGTTTCACCCCAGCTTCCAAGTTCTTCTCTGTCAACATAGATCTGGGCATTAGGTGGAGAACTCTCTACTAAAACTGTTGCTATACTGTTTTCCACCTGTTTGAGATTCGATTGTGCTTCAAGCCTTTCTTTACTGCTTAAATCGAACAATAAATATTCAGAATAAAGTGTAAAGGCTTCATTCAATCTTCCAATTTTTTCAAAGCATTTCGCAGCATTAAAAACTGCATTTGGATTCTTTACCAAACGATTAGATAGTAAAAATTGCTCCAGTGCATCTTCTATTTTCCCCTGTTTGAAAAGTTCCATTCCTCTCTGAAAATGAAAACGCGCCTCAGTAGCAACATCTGCCCATGCATCAGTACAAAACAAATTTACATTAAAAAATATCCCTGCAATGAATGTTAAAATGATTATTTTAAAATGTTTTTTCATTTCCCTTTTTTAATATCAATTTTTAATCTAACCTGTCAATCTCACTTTTACCTTTATAACAGCCCTGCTTCAATGAACCATTTCACAGTATCTTCTATAGTTTCTTCCAGAGGTCGCTTCCTGTAACCGATTTCCTTTTCTGCTTTTAAACTTAAAATATTTGGATTCCATCTGAGATTCTGGATAGCCTCTGTAGTAAAAATTGGTCTTCGCCCTCTTATCCTGCTATAGGCGGTGACAAATGGTGCGGAAACATCTGCAAGCCATAATGGTAAAATCAAGGATGGTGCCCTTTTACCGGTAAATTTTTCAACCAATTTTGCTATTTCCACTACAGATGCATACCTTCCGGAAAGTATATACCTCTCCCCTTTCCTCCCCATCACAGCAGCGGAAATTGCTCCTTGAGCCACATCACGAGCGTCAACCCAATCGAAACCGCCTTTGACGAGAGCTGGAAAATTTCCCCTGCACAAATCCATCAATACCTGCCCCATGTGAGAAGGTTTAAAATCGTATGGACCAAGAACTCCTGTTGGATTGAGTACTACTGCATCCAATCCCTGCAGAACACTTTTTAAAACTATTCTTTCCCCCTCTGCTTTGGCAATATCATACAAATGACATTTGCCGTTAATAACCAGAGGGTTTGATTCATCAACAGGTTTATCCTCAGGAAAAGGATTTAAAGCATGGATTGAACTAAAATGGACAAGCCTCCTAACAGATTTCCTGAAGCAAGCCTCCACAACATTGCGAGTACCTTCTATATTTATTTGCCCAACCTTACCACCTTCTCCTCCAGAAATTGAAACATGTCCGGCAAGGTGAAAAACAACATCCACACCCTCAAAACATTTTTCAAGCGAATCTCTATCAAGAACATCCCCTCTTACAACTTCAACATCGAGACCTTCTACTGCTCTCATATCATGATGAACCAAAACTCTCGGTCTTATTCCTTCTTTGAGAAGTTCCCTTACTAAATTAGCACCTATGTGGCCTGCAGCGCCAGTTACAGCAACAAGCCCTTTATTTAATTTTTCATTCATGTTACAGGATTATATACATTTTCATTTCGGCATGGTTCAACAGTATTAAAAAGTGGCAAAAATCCACTATTTTTTGTAGGGGCTTGATTTATCAAGCCCAATTTTTTAAACCATGCCTTCATTTCTTCCTTCATTTCTTACAGGAAAAATGTTAAAATCAGAAGAAAACTGGAGTAAAAATTCAGGTCCCAGGAATCTGAAAAATACCGTAACCGGAAGTAAAAATACTGACCCGATATATGGAATTGCAAGCAAGCAACCTGCAATACAACATGTGACAATAACAACTATTCCAATGACAAAGAATGTAAAAATCTCAAGAGCAATGATTAATAAACTATAAAGTCCGAATTTTAAAAAATGTCCTTTTAAAAATGGTAAAAAGATTTTCCATGCTTCATTCGTTACTACTCCAAATTTATACATTACAGGAACAACAAAATTTATGAGTAACAAATTAATGAATCCAGCAACTGCTAACAAAGACACAACGATAAAAATAAAAACTCCAATAATTAAAGCAACGAGCCACATAGACCAGCCCCATTTCAACCTTCCCAAAACTCCTAAAATAAGTGGAACTAAAAATAAGACAAGTAAAAAAAGTACTATAGCACTAAAAACAATTCTCCATTTAAAGAGGGAATTTCCGAGTTGAGCGAACCTTTGCCATGGATCCTTTACCTGGCTCCGATTCCATACTACATTATCGAGAAACATGAACTTCCCTCTTGAATTCACCCAGAAAATTATTACAAAACAGCAAACTGAGACAACCAGAATTACTCCTGATATAATTATTAAAATGATTAATTCCCACTTTCCCAAAGAAAAATTTGTCCACGCATCAGAGTTAAGGGAAAGGGACTTAATTTTATCCACATCAGATAATGTTCCAAGAAAGTTAAAACCTCTTTCGAGTAAATGAGCAAGCCATGCTGTGAAACCAATTATAAACCACTTTGTTATGTCGAATGGTTTAAACAATACCTCCTGCATTCTGTTAAAAGAATTGACGATTGGATTTATATATTCTATTTTATCCATAAAAAATAAACAAAATGTTTTTATATCTAAATATATGAATTAATAAAATGCGTAGAGGGAAAAATCAATATGAAAAAATTCATTTACATACTTTTTTCATTCCTGAATTTATGGCTCTTTATTTTTGGGTGCGAAGACAAACCTTCAGTCAAATTTTTTGTTGATATAAATTCGAAAGCTCCCCAGCCCGGTTACACTGTTCAGTTCATTTTTGTAATCTGGAATGAAGGAAGAGTAACCGCGAAAAATGTAATTCTTACAGACCCCATGCTTCAGCTCGAACCATACGAACATCTTTCTCATGTAACCTATATAAAAGGAAGCATGAGCATAAATCGTGAATATCATCCTAACACCTCTAAAGAATCCTATTTTTTCGTCCCACGTCAGCCCCTGACTGATGACAATGATTCTGACGAAGGAACTTACGATGAAAACTCCAATACGGTTTTTTTCAAAATGAAAGAAATGGAACCAAATGATTATGTAGTATGGGCTTTTATGGTAAAAATTAACGAAGATGCTCCGTGTGCATCGAATCCCTACATCCAAAATGTCGCTACAATAACAGCAGATAATGGCAACCCTTACGAAAACGATATAATAGGTCATATAGTTTGTGAATCTCCAAAACTTCGTGCTCAAAAAACTGCAAATTTAACAGAAGTTCGAAGCGGGGAATACATAGACTACACTATTGAATACAGCCTCGATTACCTCGAAATTCCGGGTATTGATCCTTCCCGTTTTGATATAAGGCGCGTCCGAATTTTTGATAACTTTCCTGCAGAATTTCTTGAAATCAGTTCTATAGATAATGGCGGTGAAGAAAAAAATGGAGCAATTTTCTGGCAGGTTGATTCTTTAAAAAACGGTGGTTCTGGTTCTGTAAAATGGAGAGCAAAGGTAAAATCGCAAATTCCCCCGGCAACATCAATTGTAAACAATGTAGAAATAACTTCTCAAAACACTGTGCAGGAGCAAAATATGGGTTCTTCCTTTACTATTACTGTAATTTCACCATAGAATGTGTTTGTATGAGCAGAAAACATCGTAAAAATCGCAAAAAAGTTGGACTACCACCCGGTGCCCCTGTTTACACAGGGGAACAAAAAACTGAAAAAATATCCATGTCTGTTTTTGATTATGACGAAAATAATTTCAGAGAATTCACTCCGAAATCAGTTGAAGAATGTTTTCCTTATAAAAACACCGAAACAGTTTCATGGATAAATATCGATGGACTCTGGGATGTGGAATTGATAGAAAAACTATGTCAACACTATGAAATTCACCCCCTTTTGATTGAAGACATCCTCGATACAGACCATCGCCCTAAAATGGAAGACCACGAAAATTATCTCTATATAACACTCAAAATGCTTTACTGGGATACAGAAAACAAAAAAACCACCTTTGAGCAGGCAAGTATAGTAACAGGAAAAAACTTCGTCATCTCTTTTCAAGATAAACCAGGTGACCCTTTTGACCCAATCAGGGACAGAATCAGAACTGCAAAAGGAAAAATAAGAAAGTATGGTCCCGATTACCTTACCTATAGTCTTCTCGATACAATAGTTGATAGATATTTCATAATACTCGAAAACCTTGGCGACTGGATTGAAGAAATTGAAGAGAAACTTGTTGATGAACCTGAAAGGGAATTACTCAGCAATATTCATTCAATTAAGAGGGAACTAATTTTTATTAGAAAATCTGTATGGCCCCTTAGAGAGGTTTTAAGCGGGCTCGAGAGGCTTGAATCACCTCTTCTGTCAGAACCTACCCGTGCTTACCTTAGAGATGTTTATGACCATACCGTCCAGATAATAGATACAATTGAATCCTACAGAGATATGGTTGCAGGTATGCTCGATGTGTATCTATCGAGTGTAAGCAAAAAGATGAATGAAATCATGAAGGTATTAACCATTATTGCAACAATTTTCATTCCGCTTACATTCATAGCAGGTGTTTATGGAATGAATTTCAAATTCATGCCAGAACTCGAATGGAAATACGGGTATTTTTTTATCTGGTTTATAATGATTTCAGCAGCAATTGGAATGCTCTTTCTCTTCAAGCGCAAAAAATGGCTATAAATAAAATTCGCAGTAAGATATTCAATATGACTTCCTTCTGAGTGAAAAGGGTTACTTCATTTTTTCTTCGACTTCGAACAAATAGTTCCATTATAACCAACAGCGATAACCTCTCCTTCCGGAGTTTCCCATATATCATTGAACCATGGCATCCCGAGGTAACTGAAAGTCTTCCACTCCTGACCATCAAAATGCACAATTACCCCATTGTGGGTATAACCATCGTATCTAATGAGGTAACCCGCACCATAAATATCAGAAACAGAATTACCATATATAGCCTTAACAATAAAATCCCCACTCAGATTCTCTATAGAAATATCCTTCCACTCTTTTCTATCTTTATAAGAGAAGATAGACTCTCCCCCCTTAAAAACTCTTTCCCCACCTGATACTCCCCAAACTTCATAAATCACTCTTTCATCCACTCTCTTCCATTCCCCTTTTTTAAAATGAAATAATCCTCCCTTACCGGTGGAAGCATAAAAATCTTCTGAGGATTTACCCCATAAAGAAACTATATTTTCTGTTATTCCTGTTGGAATCACAGACCATGACGACCCATCCCATCGAAGAAGTTTTCCATTGAAGCCACCTGCATACAATTCATTTTCTGAAAATCCCCATAAAGATGTAAGATGAGCAGATGTTCCACTTTTCTGTTGAGACCATCTATTACCATCATAGTGAAGAATAACACCATCAGCACCAGCAGCCCAGATATTAGATTCTCCGAAGCCCCATATGTCCATAAGACGACTGGTAGTGCCACTATCCATTTTTTCCCATTTCCCTCTTTTTCTATGAAGTATTATGCCCTTCTCTCCCACCACAAAGGCATCTTCAAACTTCCTTCCCCATACGCCAAAAAGATGTCCAGCATCTTTAATCGATTCTACTATCCATCCAGCTTTTTTCGCATCTTTAATAGTTAGTAAACCATCTTCAATCCACCATTTTTCTTCGTTATATTTTTCAGGTATCATGGTTTTCGTAAATTCTTTATTTTCCTGTCCATGAATATATTTGAAAATTCCATCCCCAACCATCCAGATATCCTCAAAAGACGGTCCCCATATACTATTCAACGCTCCCGAGTCAAATGTCTCTTCAGATGTTTCTGTTAATGTTTCTGTATCGGAAATATTGAATACAACCTTATCTTCAATCATATATTTTTCATTAAAATGGAAAGCATAATCATATGGTCCACAACTTTCGCAGTTGCCTCCAGTCAAATAAACATTTCCATCAGGAGACGCAAACATTGAGTAGAACATGATGTTACCCCGGGCAATTAGTTTAAATAACTTCCCATTAAATTGAAGAAGAACACCCATATTAAAATACCCCCCTGCTACATAAATTCGTTCTGGTGAATAACCAGCTATTGCCATTAGGTCTGTAAACACACCAGAATTCTCCACTGACCATTTTATCCCATCGTAGTGAAGCATTGTCCCCTCATTCCCCACAACATAGATATTCTTAGAATTAAACCCCCAAATACTCTTAAGATCTGCTGGAGTCCCTGTTTTTTCATATTCCCACACTCCGTTTTTTAAATGAATAATTGTTCCTTCATCTCCTGCTATCAATACCTCATCACATGAAGGCAACCAGACATCATTAAGCCCTTTTAATGATTTTCCTGTATTAACCTCATTCCAATTCTTTCCGTTAAAAAATAAAATCTGGTTGTAACCAGCAGCAAAAATACAATCTTTAGAAACCCCATATATTGCATTAAGCCCCTTTCCAGAACCATTTCTCACCAGAGAGAGAGATTTTCCGTTGAAATGCCATATTCCACCTTCTTCTCCTCCAACCATAAAAATATTATCTGGATCCGAACCCCAAATATCATTTAGCCTTTCCGTTGGGTCTCCTGCTATCTTCATTATCGACTTTCCATCAAAATGATACAAATAATGTGATTCACCCACTAAATAAATATCATCTTCCGATCTACCACCAATGAACTTTATATCCATTAACTTAATTGCATCTAATAATTCAAAGTCTTTTCCTGTAAATTTATAGATGCCAAATTTCCCTCCAGCATAAATCCTGCCATCTGGAAGAACGAAAATGGATGTAAAATCGTCTTTCTTTTTATTTACCACCTTTTCCCATTTATCTGATATTCGTCGAAAGATTTCTCCTTGCTTACTTATAACCCAGATGGTTCCCTCTGAACTCTCCCTGACAGCGAAAAATGTTCCTCCCTCTACTATCTTGCTCTCTTTCCACCTTTCTCCATCATAATAAAGCAAAGTGCCGTAGTCACCAACCACAAAAATACTCTTTCCCGAAAAACCCCAGACATCAAATAGGTCTACCTTTTTAAGATACTTGAATATTTTTATCTTTGATTTATCGAATAAAACAATGACACCCCTTTGTCCTACTGCCACTACCGTATTATCATTTCCTATCCAAACACTAAAAAAATTATCTTTTACCCCTGTTTCAATTTTTGTCCAGTTTGAACCATCGTAATTAAACAACGCACCATTTTCACCAGCAACATAAATTTCATTTTTATCATTGCCATACAACGCAATAGGTCTAAAGTTGCTCATCCTGAAACATGTCCACTCCCCATCCCTTAAAATCGTGATTATCCCCTCCTCAGTAACAGCTGCAACTCCATTATTTAACCCAACCCAAATATCACTATACCTCATCGGTACTCCTGGAGGGCAAAAGGTCATGCGAACCCATCTATTTGAAATTCTATCTTTTTTGTTTAGCTGATCATCGAAAGGAAACTGGATTAATTTAAAAGGACTTATTTCAAAATTTTTTTGTAAAACCGCAGTAGTTTCCTTTTCAGAGATTATGCTGGGAACTATTTGCCTGTCTATTTCTTTTTCCTTTAAATTATCTTTATTTTTGGAGAAGTTAGCTCCTATCCACAAAAAATTAAAAATAAAAATTATTAAAAATTTTTGTTTGTGATTCATAAGCATTTACCTCAAAATTTTTCTAATCAGTAAATTTATAGGAAAAACTTTATTTTATTATTTCTAATAACAACTTCTCTAAAAGTTCAATATTAATCAATATTTTTTAACGGCTTCGTTTACTATGAAAATGACAAATAAACCATCATGGATTCCCGCATTCGCGGGAATGACAGAGGAAGGTCATTTAGATTTCTACTTTCATGAGGATAAGAAGTCATTCCTGCGGAAGCAGGAATCTATAAACTATAATTTTCATTCGTGGGGGTGGGCAAAATTTGCCCATGAACGTTTACCTTATTGCAGGGGGCGGCGGTAAAATATGATATTAAAACTTTATCTGGGAATTTAACATTATTCTAACAAGTTTTTCATCACTGGCTTTTTCGATTACATCCGGGGTTGAAGGGTCATCTTTAATATCCTGCCACTTGAGAAAACAACTTAGTGCAATAGAAAAGCTACTGGCAGGAGAGTAACTCATTCCTGTTATCACTTCGTAAAAAGTTTCCTCCGTTGCAATATCTTTATTCGGTTTCCAGTTATTAAATTGTCCAAAAATCCCTATCTTCCATGGACTCATGATACTAAAATAAACGCCGTGCCCAATACCAAGGAAATCTTTCTCATCTTTAACCAGACGGGAAAATCTTATGAGAGTGTGGTAACCCACCATAAGCCATTTATTACTGAATCCAACAAAAGGAGACAAAAGCACATACCTATCCACACTATCTTCAAAATCGAGGGTAATCTTAGCAGTTCCACCAACTTGAAAATTTTCTAAAAAACGAGTAACAGATTTGAGCGGAGCAAACATCATATATACCCAGAGTTCCTTTGCTGAATCTACATCGAGCGCATTTTTGTAACCTGCACCATTTGCAACTCCAACCTTCAAACTACCAATACCCTCAGGAATTTCAAAACCTAAATATGCTCCTAAATCTGCACTGCTCCATAATCCATTTTCCTCCCCTGCATTTTTTGCAACAAATCTATATCCCCATAAATTATCAATGAATTCGTGCAGAGGAAACTCCAGAATTCCTGCTCTGATATTCAAACCCTGAGCAATCATAAAATCAATCCATGCATATTTGACAAAAAGTTGATAAGAATTCTCTCCCTGGACTTTATGAGTGTGCCCTTGATTTTCGGATGTTGTCTGCTCTTTCTCTGGACCTACATCTATTGTGAATCTTAACCTTAACCATGATGAAAGTGCCGATTTTAGTCCTGCATAAAACCTCCACAATTCAAATGAATTTTTTCGTGGCTCACTTTCACCTTCAGTTTCACCATTACCATCCTGAATTTCATACCAGTAACGAATGTAACCCAATCCTTCTATTGTAAGTTTTTCACTTTTAGTGAGTTCCTGCAAGCGATTTAAAATTTCCTTTTCCTTTTCCTTTGAATCATCGGAATTTTTTTCAGCAGTTATTCCATAAGAAGAATAAAAAAACAGTACCATTATTATTGAGAAATAAATTCCAGTGATTTTTCTTCCCATATTTTTCTCCTTTATTTTATTTTAATGCTTTGTATACTACAATTGTAATACAATTGCAATACATTTTTAAAATTTTACCACCCTCCACTTTTTTAATGAATCCCTGTTTCCGTACCAAAGGACCGTTGCCCATTTTAACAAAACCCTTCTACAATGGTTCCTTCATTAGTCATTCTGGTCCCCCGTTTTCACGGGGATAGGCTCAGGCGGGAATTGAGAACGGAAAGGCTACGCATATATTGAAAAATAATGGATTCCTGCTTCCGCAGGAACAGGGTTTTAATTTTTACATGCCACCTGAGAGTGTCTTAAAAATTGAATTCAGTCCACCTGCTGCAAAGCCTGTTTCGGAAGAAGTGAAAAAAAGACCCCAGAGGTCATTATCTGATGGTGGTCTCGAGACAGACCAGGTTGTTCCACTATCAAACGAGTAAAGAAAAGTTCCGAGGGCACCTGATGCATAAACATGCGCTGAATCCGGAGAAAAAATTCCGTAGAGATTTTCAGTCACTGTTACTCCATAAATGCTCCATGTATTACCACCATCTGTAGATACTAAAACTGTTCCGGAATCACCTACTATAAATCCCTTGGAACCTGAAAAAGTTACATCACGAAGATTTCTTGTAACACCACTTGTCCTTGCTGTCCATGTTACACCATAATATGTTGTTGTGTAAATTGCTCCACTTGAACCTACAATCCATCCATTTGTTGGAGTCCCGAACCACACTCCGTAAAATGTATAAGAACCTGCAGATTCTGCCTGCCAGGTTGCACCACCATCACCTGAATATCGAACCGTCCCACCAGCTCCCACAACCCATCCATTTGTTGCGTCAGCAAAAGTGACATCGTATAAAGCAGATGAAGTTCCTGAAATCACTGGTGCCCATGATGTTCCACCATTAGTCGTCTTAAGAATAGTCCCGCTTTCACCAACTGCAAAACCATTTGTTGAACTCGTAAAATGAACCCCCCATAGATTAACCGTCGTCCCGCTACTCTGTATGCTCCATGTCAAACCACCATCTGAAGTGTGAAGAATTGTCCCCGAATTACCTACAGCCCATCCTTCATTTGAACTAACAAAGAAAATATCTTTAAGGTCAGGAAATGAAGAAGGGCTTCTCAAAACCCATGTTCCACCCCCATTTGATGTCGTAATTACCGTTCCAGAAGAGCCAACAATTACCCCCTTAAGTGAATCTATAAACACAATTCCATAAAGGTCGTTCGATGTTCCACCTGTAATAGCCGACCACGACGAACCACCATTTGTAGTCTGGTAAATTCTTCCACTCTGACCAACAACAAATGCTGCGGAACCACTCATTGCACTTATTGAATAATAATTATACCCCGACGAAGGAGTTGACATCGACCATGTCGTTCCACCGTTTGTTGTTCTATACACATAATAATAACCTGCTGCCCAACCTTCATTATCGTTGAGGAAAACTACATCATATATGTTATAGGAACTTCCACTTGTTTGAAATAACCAGACTGTTCCTCCATTTGTTGTTTGAAGAATTCTTCCACCAGCACCAACGACCCACCCTCTTGTCTCGGATATGAAAAACACTTCGTAAAGGTCATTTGTAACTCCACTTGTTTGTGGAACCCAGGACCTGCCACCATCGTTCGTCGAAAGTATAGTTCCCCCGGCACCAACTACCCACCCTTTACTTGAGTTTACAAAATGAACTCCTTTTAAATCAATTGTAATACCCGAAGATTGCTCATCCCATGTTGCTCCACCATCCGTTGTCACGAAAATTTTTCCTCCGTCACCCACTGCCCACCCATAACTGGAATCAATAAAAGAAATGTCCCGTATGTTTACCCTCTGGGTGTTGCCATGATTTACCCATGTAGAACCTGCATCTAAACTTGTAATGAATGTTCCAAAAGCACCACCTGCAAAAACCCTGTCTCCAGAACCTTTATCAATCGCATAAAGATTCTCAGAAGGAGGGAGGGGATTTTTCCAGAACCATGGTGTGCAGGAAATTCTACACGAATAACCACACTGGATAAATCCAGTGTTGCAGGTAATTGTGCATTCTCCTGAAACACACTGAACAACTCCGTTAGCAACATCTCTGCAAGGGGTTTCACCACTCCAGACAGGACACCCTCTTGAATCTGCAACACATTCCTGCACTCCTCCTGAGGAACCACAACGCTTTTCTCCTATGGAACAAACAAAAGGACCACAGTCCGCAACACAATCATTTACCGAGGAATCGCATATATAACCTGCAGGGCAGGATTCCGGAGCATCCCATACCCAGCATCTCACACCATCAAACCTGCAATGCCTTATCTGGATACCATCACAAATACTCTCCCCCATCGAACATTCATCTGTGCATGCAGTTGCACAAACCCCTCCTCTGCAAACTTCCCCTTCCGGACAATCGTGAGGTGAACCCCATTCATAACACCCTGAAGTTCCAATAACACAATCCTGAATTCTGTCTCCATAGCATCTTGTCTGAGGAATTGTGCATTCATCAGTACAACCACTGCACACTCCATCTATGCAATTCCCCCCGGAACATGCTTGTGGAGATGACCATACCATACAACCAGAAGTTCCCTCCATACATACTTGATAATGAGTTGAATCTGCACATCTTCTATCACCGGAAGAACATTCATCTACGCAACCTGATGTACATTCATCTTCAATGCACCTTTCACCCATCGGACAGTTAAAAGTAATACTCCAGCCAAGACAACCATTCGGTTTTATTTCACACTTTTTGTATGCAAGTTCTGACACACACTCTTTTAAATCTACAGGACTGCACAAATCCGTACACCCATCAATTATATTCTCTTCTTCGGTAATATCAGTTGTTTCCTCCACCAAAATATCTTCGTAAGATTCATCTGGCTGCACCAATTCTCCAGTATCATTACCGGCGCTTCCTGTTGCACAGCCAGCAAAAATCAAAATGCAAAGAAAAAACCACATGCTCATAAACCTCCTGTAACAGTGGCAAGTATTGAACCGTTGTCCCCTCCCATCCATCCATGAGTAGAATCTACAAAAAATATCACCCATAAATTTTGCCCTGTAGGCACATTCCCCACCGTCCAGTTGATACCATCTGTCATAGTAAGATATGTCCCCGTAGCACCAACTATATATCCATTGTTGGCATCACGAAGATAGATTGAATAGAGATTGCCTGTAGAAGAAACCCCTATTGGCGACCATGTCGTTCCTCCGTCAAGTGTTCTCAAAACTCTGGCAGAAGAACCAACAATCCATCCCTTGCTTGCATCTATCATAGCAATGTCATACAGAGTGTAACTTGTCGAACCACTATTCTGTGATGTCCAGTTTACACCTCTATTTGTAGTCTTATAAATTGCTCCAGAAGACCCAACCGCCCATCCAGTTGTGGCATCTACGAAAAATACACCATAGAGCGTAGCAGTGCCGGGTGCTGATTGTGAAAGCCATGTAACCCCACCATCCCCCGTATATTTAATTGTCCCTGACGCACCAACTGCCCATCCATTAAGAGAATCAGCAAAAAACACATCATACAAAGCATTTGTTGTGCCAGTTGTTCTTGAAGTCCATGTTGCTCCACCATCATTGGTGGCAATTATTACTCCACCTTCTCCAACTGCAAAACCTGTATTTTCATTTATAAAGTGCACACCCCATAAGTTGTTAGTCACCGGGGTCGTTCGAACTGTCCATGTACTACCTCCATCAGTAGTCTTCAGCACAGTCCCGGATGCACCAACAGCCCAACCTATTGCAGGGGTAATAAAAAATATATCTTTTATGTTATTTTTACTTCCAGTTTGTCTATCAATCCATGAAATTCCACCATTTGAAGTTGTTATAACAGTCCCATTTGCTCCTACTGCTCCTGCAAGATTCGCATCGAGAAACTTCAACCCATTGAGATTATTAGTAGTGGGTGATGTCCTCGAAGACCATGTAGAACCACCATTTGTGGTAAATCTTATATATCCACTCTGACCCACTATTGTCGCATTATTGGAATTCTGTCCTTCAATTGCATACCAGTAGTATGAACTTGCACCACTGCTATAAGTCCATGTGATACCACCATTATCGGTTTTGTATGTACCGTAATAACCTGATGCCCACCCCTGAGTCCTGCTTGTAAACATCACATCGTAAATCGCATAACTCGAACCGGAAGTTTGCGGTAACCAGACAATTCCAGAATTGACAGTTGCAAGTATTCTTCCACTGTCTCCAACCGCCCATCCATAATTCGAATCATAAAAGAAAACGCCCCGTAAAAGATTTGTAACACCTGAATTCTGAGTGCTCCATGTCAAACCCCCATCACCGGTATGCAAAATCAATCCTCCTGCCCCAACTGCCCATCCGTTATTTTCGTCTGGAAAAGAAACACCATAGATTGCATCTGAAACACCAGAATTTTGAGAAGACCATGTAGAACCACCATCGGATGTGTGAATTATCGTTCCAGAATCGCCAACAGCCCACCCCTTAGAATCGTCTGCAAAAGAAACCCCTCTTAACTCCACATTTGGACCTGTTCCAGCATGGAACCATGTTGCACCTGCATCTATACTCTTTAAAATTAACCCATGAGCACCTACAGCCCAGTAGGTCTGTGTCCCCCATCCTGCTATAGCATTCAGGTTCTCCACCGGTGGCATTGGATTCTGCCATATCCATGGAGTGCATGACCTCCTGCACTCCGTTCCACAGGCAACATAACCAGCATCACAACTTGCCCCACAAACCCCATCAGTGCAAAGAGGACTTCCATGTTCAGGGTCAGGACATGGCGTCATCCTTCCCCAGTAGGTACAGCCATCCGAACCCATTTCACATACCTGAATACTCGTTCCATTGCACCGTATCTGACCTGTGGTGCAAACATTACTGCAAATATCTGTGCAAATTCCCTCACCTGTGCATGTTTGAGAAGAAGGACAGGAATTCACTTCACCCCAATCGTAACAACCCGTAGTTCGCAATGAGCAAACTTGATAACCCGAGCCATTGCATCTTCTTGCGCCATCTGTGCAAACATCGTGACATACATCTACACAATAACCTCCAGAACATACCTGCCCGGAATTACAATAAAGAATATCTCCCCAATCGGTGCAACCATTTGCCTTCATTTCGCAAATTCTATAGCCTGGACCAGCACAAACTCTTGCCCCTTCACTGCACTGATTCACACAGGCAGAAACACATGAACCACCACTGCAAATCTGGCCGGACGGGCATGGAGTTATTGTTCCCCAGTCCATACAACCAGTTTCAAAAAGAACGCAGGACTGAACTCCACTTCCACTGCACCTCGTATTACCCTCAGAGCACTGGTCACTGCAGGAAGAAACACATAGTCCCCCCGAACAAACCTCTGTAGCAGAACAGCTGATTTCTTCAGACCACTGTGTGCATCCTGTAAGCAAATCCCTTCTACATTCCACAAAACCATAGCCGGACGAACACATCTTTGCCCCTTCTGTGCACTCATCCCAGCAAATTTCTCTACAATTTCCATCCTGGCAAATCTGGCCAGCATCACAGGGTTCTACAGTACCCCAATCGAGACATCCTGAAGGTTGCCTTATGCATGTTACAACTCCGCTTCCCCTGCATATTTTCTCCCCTTCATTGCACATGTCTATACATCCGGTAATGCAAACACCACCGGAGCAAAATTCGTTAATCTCGCAAGAGATAACAGTTCCCCAGTCATAGCATCCTGATGGCTGCAATTCACAAATCTGGTATCCCCTACCCCTGCATTGTCTTGCTCCCGGACTGCATAAATTTGAACAAACGCTTAAACATTCTCCGCCAGAACAAATTTCCCCTCCTGGACATGGAGTAACTTCACTCCAGTCAAGACACCCATACTCTGATACTTCGCAGGTAAGATAGCCATTACCGGAACAAATTTTATCCCCTTCTGAATCGCAAAAATCCAGACAGGTACTTACACAATTACCTCCAGAACAAATAAGACCTTCGTCACAACTCCTGACTTCGCTCCAATCGGTGCATCCCGATGCCTGCTCCTCACAAACCCTGTATCCACCTGAGGCACATATTCTCGAATCCTTTGTACATTGATTCAAACATCCATCAGGAAAAATATCAGTCAAATCTATTGTTTCAACATCACCCTGAACATCATCAATAACCATGTCTTCTGCAAAGACATCCCCGGCATCTTCTCCACCTTCTCCTCCACCCCCTCCACATCCTGTTAGGATTACATGACAAAAAACTGAAAAAACCAGATAAAGAAAATAATTCGAATTTTTCCTCATCTTAATTTCTCCTTTCGGTTAATCTATATATGTGTTATTTTATACTATTAAAGCAATATATAAACCATATATAAATGAAAATTTTATTTCTGCGAAAGCAGGAATCCATTTCGAATTTTAATCCTTTATTTTTCATTTTGATGTTTGAGTTTTTATTTACTACAAGCACTAAATTTTCATCGATGGGAGTTGGTAGAATCCGCTCGTAAGAATTTACTATAAATTTTTTAACCTGACCACCATTTCAGGGTACATATAAAAAAGAAAACAGAAACTTGGGGGAGGAATGAAATGACACTTGGAACAAATGAAAGTTTTTCTGGAAAAGGGGTTTAAATCTATCACCCCAACTTTTCTTACCCTGATTTTCGCACTGATAACAAACAGGAATTGTAGAGTCAAAAACGCAACGGTTGGTGAACGGGGTCATCCTTCGAATCCGCTCAGGAACCGGATGTCATTGAGGGCAATCCAAACTATTGCATTTTAGAATTAAAAGTATTGCATTATCATATTTTTGTTATATGGTTAGTATAAAGTAGTAAATTGTGAAACTAATCATAAAAAGGAGGATAATTCAATGAATTATAAACCAATGATTTTATTTTTGATATTCATGGGAATTCTTTCTTCCTGTGGAAGAAGCGGTCTTGAAGAATTGCCGATGCCTTTTACCGGAAACTGCGGGAACGGTATTGTTGAACAGGGAGAAGCTTGTGATGATGGAAACAGAGGTGGAGGTGACGGCTGCAGTGCTGATTGCAGGTCAAATGAAAGATGCGGTAATTCATTTGTGGACACATCATTAGGAGAAGAGTGCGATGATGGAAATACAATACCGGGAGATGGTTGTGACCAGAGATGCAAACTTGAAGGACCTTCAAGGTGCGGGAATGGAGTTCTGGAAAGAAACGAGGAATGTGATGATGGGAATAATCTCGATAATGACTCATGCCTTAGCAATTGCAAAGCAGCGAAATGCGGGGATGGGGTAATCTGGACCTCGATTGAGGAATGTGACGATGGTAATAACCTTTCAGGTGATGGTTGCGACCAATATTGCAGGCTTGAGGTCCCACCTTCCTGCGGTAATGGCATTGTCGAACCACCTGAAGAATGTGACGATGGAAACTCAAGTAATAACGATGCATGTCTTATAAACTGCAGAAATGCTCGCTGTGGCGATGGTTTCGTTCACACAGGTGTTGAAGAGTGCGATGATGGAAACAATCGCTCAGGGGACGGTTGCGATGCTAACTGCAGAATTGAAGTCCCACCATCTTGCGGTAATGGCGTTGTTGAACCACCTGAAGAATGCGACGATGGTAACTCAAGTAATAATGACGCATGCATCAATAACTGCAGAAATGCCAGGTGTGGCGATGGTTTCGTTCGCACAGGTGTTGAAGAGTGCGACGATGGAAACAATCGCTCAGGTGATGGCTGCGATGCTAACTGCAGAATTGAAGTCCCACCTTCCTGCGGTAATGGCATTGTCGAACCACCTGAAGAATGCGACGATGGTAACTCAAGTAATAATGACGCATGCCTCAATACATGCAGAAATGCTCGCTGTGGCGATGGTTTCGTTCGCACAGGCATTGAAGAGTGCGATGATGGTAACAATCGCTCAGGGGATGGCTGCGATGCTAACTGCAGGCTTGAGGTCCCACCTTCCTGCGGTAATGGCATTGTCGAACCACCTGAAGAATGCGACGATGGTAACTCAAGTAATAATGACGCATGCCTCAATAACTGCAGAAATGCTCGCTGTGGCGATGGTTTCGTTCGCACAGGTGTTGAAGAGTGCGATGATGGTAACAATCGCTCAGGGGATGGCTGCGATGCTAACTGCAGAATTGAAGTCCCACCATCTTGCGGTGATAGAATAGTTCAGCCACCAGAAGTTTGTGATGATGGTAATCACATTTCAGGTGATGGGTGCAGTGCTGACTGTATGTCTAATGAAGTATGTGGCAACAGATATGTTGACTGGGCTAAAGGAGAAGTTTGCGACGACGGAAATAACATTTCAGGTGATGGGTGCAGTGCTGATTGCAGGTCAAACGAAGTTTGCGGTAACGGTTATGTAGATACAGCAATTGGTGAAGAATGTGATGATGGAAATCATCTCCCTCATGATGGTTGTGACCCCAATTGCAGACGAGAAGGATGCATTTACGACTTGAATCTTGGCACTTTACCTTTAAACACAACTGTTTCAAGACAGGTGACAATCCCCGGAAGCGGAAATCATGAAACAGGTTGCGCAGGCGGAGGTAGTGGAGAAGAGGTTGTAATAAAATTTGATATTACAGTTTCGGGAGCAAATCTTGAAGTTCAAATTGCACAAACTGGTGACCATGCTTTTGGCTTTTATAGAGATGTTGGTGGAAAATGCACAGACAGCCTCTTCGATTGCTTTGACCCCGGTGGTAATCCATCTGGTTCAAAAACATATCCCTCCATTCCCACTGGCACATATTATCTTATCGTTGAAGCATTTGACAGCGCACACGCAGGAAATGCATGGATATGGCTAACACTTCGTGGTTATAATCCACAGTGTGGAAACGGAGTTCGTGATGCAGGCGAGGTATGTGATGATGGCAACACTGTTTCTGGTGATGGATGCAGTGGCGATTGTCTTTCAAATGAAACCTGTGGAAACGGTTATATTGATTACATAAAAGGGGAAATGTGTGATGATGGGAATAATATTTCAGGGGACGGATGCAGTGCCGATTGCAGGTCAGACGAAACATGTGGAAATGGAATCTTGGATACAATCAAAGGTGAGGTATGTGATGATGGAAATAGGCGCTCAGGTGATGGGTGCAGTGCAGACTGCAGGTCAAACGAAACCTGCGGAAATCGCTATGTAGACACTGCTATTGGTGAAACATGCGATGACGGAAATCGTATATCTGGTGATGGATGTGATGCAAATTGCCACACTGAACATGCTCCATGTTATGTAGACGAAGACCTCGGCATGCTCGTCCCTGGAGTGCCAATTTATAGAACAATAAATGTAGCATTATCTACTAACGAATGGGAAACAGACTGCTCCCACGGGCAACAGGAATATGTTATGACTTTCCAGACAGATAGTTATTACGATATTGACTTACAATACACACAGACAGGCTACCATACATTCGGACTTTATACCGACACACAGGTAAGTGAAACCTGTATGGCATGGAGTGGATGGTGCTTTGGTCAGGGACCCGGCGACCCGGGCTGGGTTATTTTTGTTGGCTGGCCACCTGACAATTATTATCTAATTATTGAAGCAAACGGGGAAGGTGCTGCAGGAACCGTAGATTTACAAATTCTTGCTCATGGATGCGCTTCAGATGAAAATGCTGGCGCTTTGACCACAACGCCTTATATTGTGAATGTAAATACCACAGGTGGTTCCAACCTCTACTCCCCTGGTTGCACTGGAACAAGTGGAAGGGAAAGAGTCATCAGGTTTAGAGTCGAAAATAATAATACAACTGCCATTTTTGATTATACTCAAACTGGTGACCATGTCATGGGAGTATTTTTCGATGCAGGTGGAGCATGTGATGCCTATCAGGTTACATGCCAGGACCTTCTTGGAAACAGTTTCGGTTCTTTCAGAGTTACAAGAATGAATGCAGGAGATTACATTTTAATTATTGATGCACACGACCCTGGAAGTGAAGGACAGGTAAGTGTGGCAATGTACAGAGCACCATGAAATATTTAAATCAAATAATTTTCACCATTTTTATTTTATTTGTAAGCAATTGCAGTGGTAAAACCTACCTTGTTGGTGATGTTGATATTGAAGGAGTTTGCATTGAAAATAGTGTAACAATTGTTCGTGCTGCTCCTGAGGTTCTGATATTACTCGACCGTTCAAATTCGATGTTCTACGATGGCTTCTGGGATCCAACCCGTCAAGCAATTGTAAATGCCACGCGCGAGCACGAATCACGAGTTATGTTTGGACTGGCACTTTTCCCAAGCGAACTTTGCAACCCTCTCGATGGAACATGGGATTGCACCTCTCCCTCACTACCCGACATTCCCATAGACTTTTTTAATGCAAACAGAATCTCATCTTTTCTTGAAAATTCTTTTGCGTGTGGTGGCACACCCATTGCGCAAACACTCTTAAATATGGAAAACTATCTTTTAACCCGTCCTTTCGATAATCCACGCACAATACTTCTTGCTACAGATGGAGCACCCAATTGCAACGATACTCTCGATGGAATGACCTGCAGGTGCACCTGCTACGACCCTCAAGCTTGCACATTATGTTCAGAATTACCATCTAATTGCCTCGATGACCAGAGGACTTATCAAGCACTTGAAAAACTACGCTCCGATGGATTTTTAACATGGGTTATAGGGCTTTCGGATGCGGCACAAGTTTGGGGAGATATCCTCGAAAAAATGGCAGAATCAGGTGGAACAAATCACTTTTTTCCTGCCGAAAATCCTGATGAAGTTGAGGGAATTTTTATTCAACTCATGAATATGGTTGCAAGATGCAGTTACCACATTGACCGTCAGGAAGTAACCGAACAGGAATTATTGAACCTCTATGTTAATGGAGAAATCATCCCCTTAGACCCTTCAAATCAAAATGGATGGAACTGGCAGGGAGAATCTCTTGTCCAGTTTTTTGGAGAAATATGCGACAGTATAAGTCAAAACGGTGAGGCAAATGTTGAGGCAACTTATGGATGCCCTACGGTTTTTACCGCAGATTAATCAATCAAGCAATATATATAAAAGGATACCTGAGTAAGAATTCTTATACTCAGTTCCATGGTCATTTCGACTCCGCTCAAGAGCCACTCGTAATTCTTATAATCAGTTTCATCTAATTGAAATACTATCGCTAAAAATCTCATTTTCATATAATAAGTAATCATGCTCATGAAATATGCCATAATAACCGGTCCAACTGCGTCAGGAAAATCCATGATGGCGATTGAAATTGCCCCTTCCCTTAATGCAGAAATAGTGAGCGCGGATTCAATGATGGTCTATCGTGGAATGGATATTGGAACGGCGAAACCTGATATAAAAATCAGAGAAAAAATTCCTCACCATCTGATTGATATCCTCGAACCTGATAAAACTTTTGATGCAGGGACTTTCAGCAAAATGGCAATGGATTGCATAATTTCAATTACAAAAAAAGGATGTACTCCTCTTGTTGTTGGGGGCACAGGACTTTACCTTAGAGCACTTACAAGAGGGCTGATAAAAACACCACCGCGAAATGAAAAACTGAGGGAGAGCCTTACCGAAATCGCAAAAGAAAAGGGCATAGATTCATTATACGAAAAACTTCTTTCAGTTGACCCTGAATCAGCATCAAAAATATCAAAAAACGACCTTGTAAGAATAATCAGGGCAATCGAAATCTACGAATCTACAGGTATTCCCGCTTCACTCTTGCGAAAATCTCATGGCTTTAATAGAAAAAAAGGTGAGTATCTGTATCTTGTGATTGATATTCCTTCTGAAGAATTGAAGAAAAGAATTAGAAGTCGAGCAGAGTGGATGATTAAAAATGGGCTCATTGAAGAAGTTGAAACACTCCTGAAAAAAGGTTACAACGAGGAAACTAAAGGTATGAAGGGTCTGGGTTACAGACATGTATTGAAATTACTTCGTGGTGAAATAACCATTAAGGAACTTCCTGATGAAATTTATAAAGACACATGGCATTTTGCAAGGCATCAGATTAACTGGTTTAAATCTGAGCGTGATGCAATATTTACAAAACCAGACAACGAATTCATAAGGAAAAAAATAGAAGAATTTTTCTCACGATGATTTAAAAATGGAAAAAGGAAGCATAAAAAATTTAAAAGATAAAATTCACGGATTAAATACCATAGAAGTAACCGGGAAAGTTTTAAGCGCATCGGGAATAAAAATAACCGGTAAAGTTCCTGATGGAAGGCTGGGTGACTTTGTCGAAATTATACCTCAGGGTTCAAATATTCCTGTATATGCAGAAATAACAGGTTTTGAAGAAAAGCGTGCGATACTGATGCCTCTGGGGAACATCGAAGGAATAGGACCTGGAGACAAACTTGTAAAGAAGCACTCCGGAATTCGAATCCCCTGCAGTGAAAAACTTACAGGAAGAGTTCTTGATGCTTTAGGTAAACCAATGGATGGAAAACCCCTTCCCCCTGACATTCACTGGGAAAACATTTCAAACAAATCACCTTCTCCCCTTTTAAGAGAACGAATTACCTCTCCGCTTCAAACCGGTATCAGAGTTATTGACGGGCTACTTACTATAGGTATTGGACAGAGGATTGGATTATTTGCAGGTTCAGGAGTCGGTAAATCAACACTGTTAGGGCAGATTGCAAAGTATGCAGAAGCAGATGCAATTATTGTAGCACTGGTCGGTGAGAGAGGAAGAGAAGTGCGAGAATTTATTGAAGACTGCCTTGGCGAAAAGGGAATGCAAAAATCAATTATCATCTGTTCCACAAGTGATTCTCCTGCGATTTGCAGGTATAAGGCAGTTTTAACTGCGACAACAATAGGAGAATGGTTCAGGGAAAGAGGAGGAAATGTCCTTCTCCTCGTTGATTCCATAACTCGAATGGCAAGAGCCCTTCGTGAAATAGGGCTTGCAAGTGGTGAGACACCTGCTCGAAGAGGATTTCCCCCAAGTGTTTTTTCCACCCTTCCTCAAATACTTGAAAGAGCGGGCAATTCTGCAAAGGGCAAAATGACAGCAATCTATACTATCCTGGTCGAAGGGGGGGACATGGATGAACCTGTGGCAGACGAGGTCAGGGGAATTCTTGACGGACACATTGTTCTTGATAGAAAAATTGCGGAAAGGGGGATGTTCCCTGCTATAGATGTCCTCACAAGCATTTCACGGGTTATGGGAAACATAATTTCAGAAAAACATAAAAAAGCATCACAGTGGTTGAAATCCATCCTATCAATTTATGAACAGAATAGAGACCTCATATCACTTGGAGCATATAAAAAGGGGAGCGACCCTCAAATCGATAGCGCTATCAAATGGATTTCTGAAATAGAAAAATTTTTACGGCAGGACAAAGACGAATTCTCCCCTTTCGATAAAACAATCGAAAACCTCCTCTCTCTAAAGCAAAGGGCAGGTGCATAATTTTAAATGCTCCATTCTGCAAATATTGCTTGAAATTAAAAAAATAAGATGTAAATATAAAAAAGGAGGGATAAAAATGATCAAAAATAAAAAATCAAAAATCAAAAATCAAAAATCAAAAATTATTATACTTAGTCAAACTTCTTAAAAAGACATTTATTTTAGTATTTTCGTTTCTTATGCTTGCCATTTTCCAATTTGGTGAAGTTCAAGCATCTCAACCAATCAAAGGACCTGATGGATATTATTATCTTTCACCTGAAGATACAGAAAAAATCCGGGAATGGATTGAAACGCTTCCAGTTTATGAGCCTGATATAACCAAAGGACCACCTCCATCAAGATTGAACTGGGCAGATTATGGATATGTAGGTTTTCCTCGTATGCAAGCAGGGTGCGGCAATTGTGGCATGTTTGCAACTGTTGGAATGCTCGAGGTCCAGCATGCTTTAAACTGCTGCGAATTGCATCGCTGTCCTTGTGATATCTCCCTATTTCCACTTCATCTCTCCACAGAAATAGTACTCGAGTGTAGCAGGCATGGTTACAACAATGGATGTGCAGGAGGAGGACCGGAAGACATCAAAGACTTCATGGTGGGTGTAGGCACTACTTACGAAGAATATGAACCATTCGAACATGCTGATTTTCTGGTAGGTTTCGATGAACCCTTCCCAAATATCTGCCCTCTACTTGATAGGGAAATGCCTCCATTTTGCACTCATGACCCTCTTCCCTCTTACCGTCCTTCATCTTTTATTTATCCTCTGGAGCGCAATGGCAAATGTGACCTTCTTGACTATCTTGAATTAAACCCCTCATTATTTACTCACTCCTTAACCTTTTATAAAGTTGCATCAAATGATGATTTCTATAGTGTACCAGCGGAAAAGGATAGGTTAGTCCGAACTATAGCAGATGGACATGTTGTTGCATCCGGTATAGCCTGGCGGGGTGGTACCCTTGACTCTTTTTCTAATCGATTTACATGCAAACCAGGGTTACATGACATAGACCATGAGGTTCTAATTGTTGGATACGAAGACAATGGAGACACTCTTCTTATAAGAAACAGTCATGGCGAGTTCCATTTATGGAAAGTCCCATTTGGAGATTGCAATCTCGGGTTGGAAAACTGGATAATTGATAATACCTTTAGTTATGAAGGTTGTCCAGAAGGGTGGCTTAACGACGACGCAGACGATGACGGTATCCCAAATATTACAGACATGTGCCTCTATACATGGAATAAATATCGCTTATCTCCCAACCCAAATTTAGACTTACTTTTAGATGCTGACTGCGATGGTTGGTGGGAAAATGACCCTACAATTTCATTTATTGGATGTGATACATGTTATGATTATGAGCGAGGGATCGGAATAAAGGAATCTGACAGGTGGGATGAGGACAATGATGGGATAGGCTACAGGTGTGACGCATGTCCGACAAAAGATATTGAAGATACAAGGTATATCTGTTACGATTGCCCTCCCCTTAAAGCGAATTCTGTCGACAAACCTTCTATACCTCCCTTAACAACCTGCCCTGCAGACAGGGATAACGATGGTATATGTGACCACTGCGACTATTGCCCTGATGACAAGAATCTACTTCAGGGTGATATAGATCGTGATAAAATCTACGATGCTTGTGACGGATGTCCTATTAATGGAGAACCAGATGGTGCAATATTTTGCTCAGCAGGAAGTGGATTTTGTGATTGTTATAATGACGAAGACCATGATTATATATGTGATGATCCAGCATGCGATAATTGTCCCGGTGAAACAAATATAGACCAATTTGATGCTGATTGGGATGGAATTGGTAATATATGTGATGGTTGTCCTTTTCGAGGAAAGGAGTACGGTGGAAATATTTATTTGGCGCAGGGAGTACCAATCCTTCAGTCTGCAGTTATCCAAAATTTGCTTCTGATATATGCGGGTGTGAGAACCCGGATGGAGATAGGCATTGCGATGTTCCATTATGCGATAATTGTCCCGGGGAATGGAACGAGTATGACCCTTCCGACCCCGCAGCTATTGATACGAGGTTCTATCGTCAGGCATGGGGATTTCAGCCAGATTTCGATGAAGATGGATATGGGGATAAGTGTGATATGTGTCCATGGAAATTTGAGTTTCATATCGGAAATGACTCAGATGGTGATATGATTATGGATATTTGCGATGAATGCCCGCAGGATTCTGCATTTCATGATTCTTATGACAATGCAAATGATACCGACAGGGACCATATCGAAGATTTCTGCGATAATTGCCCATCAACACCAAACAGGGACCAATTTGATTCAGACGCCATGAACTGGCGAATTGGCGTGATGAGTCCAGGAGATGCTTGTGATACAAGCCCTGCAATTCGCTTTTGGTCAATTGAAGAAATTAATGGTTCCTGCTTTTTAGGAGTGCCTATAATGTGGGATGAGATGCGGGGACCTATTATCAACCTGAAATTCGCTTATACAGGATTGCCACAAAGTGGTTCTCCAAATTCATTTCATTACAGAGATGTAAAAAATGCATTTTGTGATTGTGAGGATAAGTCATATGATGATTGCATTAGTTCATCTCCGGAATTTGGTAGAAATTGTAGTAATTACAATCACGATATTGCCGACCCGTCAATTGAAACAGGCAGAGGCTGGCTTTATCTTTTAAAAAAGAGAAGGAGTGTGCTGGAACGGGGAAATGTATCAAAGAAATTTGCAAGGCTATATATCGGTGAGAACTTTACAGGACAGTGCCCTGAAAATCCCATTAGGGGGAGGGATTGGGGTTGTTTTGAGGATGACTCCACTCTCTGGTACCGTAGTACTGAGCCGGGAATAGAGAATATAGAAGCGGATGAAGATTTAATATGGTCAGAAGGAAGACTTTATCAAACAGAAATGCAAAGATTCGAATGGTTCTGGTTTAAAGAACCTGAGATACAAACAAATACAAACCCTTCGTGTGAAGCAGGCTTATGTGATGCTAATTACAGAATTTACCTCCATCCACTCATTGATTCAAGTGAAGACTATAATGATGCATTTTTCTATCCACCATTTGGAGTAGCATCAGTTCACGCAGAATGTCCACCTCCTGATACAAGTCCCGGTCCTATTCCACAACCTATCCCAATTCCTTCAACTAAACCTTATTCTGACATTGATTGTGCTATATGGAATTGCAGAGACATATTTCCTGAAATTTTTACCATAGACACTCCAGAAATTCCTGACTGGTGGCGATACACATCTCCTCCTATAGATTCTGCTACAGGAGGCATTATGATAGTTGGATTCGATCCTTATAGAGGAAAGATAGGAGGTCTCTACCAAAGTGTATTCGATTATCCGAGCGAAGTCATTGATACAATTGAATTTTCTTCAACACTTGAACCTCTCCAATTGCCAGCAATTGGAGTATCAAACTTTGAACCAATGAAAATATGGATTTTTGGAGGAAGAAATCTTTCGGAATATAAAAATGACCTCTGGCATGGGGTTCCAATTAAAATTGAGCATAGTTCTGCTGAATATGTATATCACTGGACGAAGTATCATTTCCCTCCAAATCATATTGCCCCATCCCCAAGAGGAAATTCAGCCCTATTTTTTGAACCCGAGAGCAAAAATTTAATACTATATGGCGGAAGGACGAAAGACAGCACGGCTCCAGAAAAAGAAACAATCCTGAGTGACCTCTGGATTTTTGATACTTCAAAGTTGATCTGGACTCAAGGACAGATTTTTGGAGACATACCTATTGGTCTAAGGGACTTCTCTGTTACTCAGGGTATCATACAAAAAGGAGGATTCAATATTCCATTTGGTTTCATCTGGGGAGGTATAAACGAAAGAGGTGCCTTTTCTAATACTTTATATATGCTAAATCTTCAATCTGGAGAATTCCATTCCTATCAGTTTAATGAAAATGCTCCTCCAGGGATGACAGGTTCTTCATTATCTTTTGACCCAACAAGTCATAATATTCACCTCTACGGCGGATTTGATGGTGAAAAATATCACAACTGGCTATGGACATTTAATCTTTCGGACCTTTCATGGACCCTCATTTCAGATGACTGCATGGAGGGAACCTGTCCATATATCACAACCTCTTCTGCCCTGATTTCTTATGACAGTAATGATAAAGTGTCTGTTTTTCCTGGACATGAACCATCAGGTGGCTATGAAGTTCGACCGGATTTATACTTTGTAAATTCAATTTCCGGGTGGGAAAATTCCTCTCAAAGGGAAAGCTGGCAGGTTACTGGGGACTGTGATGGAGATACGATTAGAGAAGATATCTGGGGCTCTCGGTGTAGCACAACAAACCTATGGTACCACATACCCGGAAAGGAAACCTGTGACACACTTGAAAAGAGTCTCGTTTGCTATCAGAAACCCTTACCTGAAGTAACTATCTATTATTATAGAATTCCGGGGCTTAAAGGTTTCAGGACTGCCGGTGACCTTGTCTTTGCAGGCAAGGGTTCCCAAATAATTTCACTTGATATGCGAAATCCTTCATCTGTTCAGGTTCTTGGAACAATCAATCTTGACGGGGAAATAAGGGATATAGAATTCTGGGGTAACAAACTTGTTGTCGCTCAAGACACCAGCCTTGCTATTTTGAATGTAGAAAATCCTTCAAGTATGGTATTTGAAAGGAGGATATGGACATGTGGAAGTGTTTCAGCAGTGGAGGTTGAAGGAAATAAAGCCTATTTTATGACACCAATTGGAATTGGCTTTGTAAATCTTAAGGAAAATGATTTGGATTATCCTGATTACTTTGGCATTCTTGTTCCTGTTACCCGGACGGAGTGGGAAGTCATAAAAATTGACCAACTCCTTTGCGAATACATATCAAACCTTGCAAGAGGTCTGCCATGTGGAACGCATGAAGGGTTCGAAGTCTCATATGGCAGGGGATACGCTGGAATTCACAAGGATTTTATCATTTTTAGTCTGAGTGACGAAAGAATTGATATCGAAAGTAGTTTGCGATTCAGTTCAATAATAGAGGCTGTTCGTCAGGAGGCTGATTTTGCTTATCTCAATTTGAGAAATGGGACTAAACCCCTTATTTATGTTTTTGACCCATCAAATCCACAGATTGTTGGGGAACACACAGTTTCAGACTGGACATCCGGTTTGGAGAGTGGGGATAGAAAAATATACAGAATGAGAAAAAATTTCATTGACATTGCTTCGGTTCAATAAGGGAGGATACTATGAGAAAAACAACTATTATTATGATTATTTTAATAGGGTGTAGTAATAAAACTTCGGGAGGTGATGCTGATTTTTTTGACGATTTTGATAGTCGGATTTGCTGCGCTTTTCCTGAACCTGATATTGAAAGAGAGGATTTTATTGATATACTTTATGAATTCGATTTTTCCCATAGCCACGATTACAATGAAATAGACGATAATACTCTTATAGAAAACCCTATAAAGTGCAATGATACATTTGAGACCATTCATGTCGAGCTCAATCCATTACACCCATTGCGTCCCCCAATGCCCTGTGGTCCAAATTGCAGACAGGTGAGTTTCGCCGAATCAAATGTAATTGATTGGCACATAGATATAAATGACAACGGTCTTGTGTTCAGCTCAGGTGGAACCGGAATTGCTTCTTATACAGGCAGAGTGTGGTTGGTTGACCTCACAACTCTTGATCATTATGTCCTTCATGAAACTAATAGTAAGGAAGCATTAAAGCCAGGGGTAGGATATCCTACAATAGATGATAAAAAAATTAATTACCTTTTTGTATCAAATGAAATTGAAGGTATAAATAATAGAGTAATTTACAGGGTAATTTCATATGACATTTCAAAAAATAATAGAAGCCAAATTTGGTGCGGTATTTACGAAACTAAATACCCTTGTCAAACTCCTGCAGGTTTAATGCAAATAGAATTTTACGGTCATTATCTCGCATATTGGGATGGTCGTATTTGCGCTAGTTGGGGAGGTCAGGTATTTCTTTATGATATTGAAACTGGTGAGGAGCGCCTTCTGTCACCCAATGGCTGGGGTGCCTCGAACATAAGCATGGACGGAAACTGGGTAGTATGGGAACAAGGGGCCCCGGGCTATGGCAAGCAGATATGGGTTCATGATATTGCCCGAAACGAATCAAGACCAATTACGGGTGGAAGGCTGGACAAATGGAGCCCATATGTCCATGGCAATAGAATAGTTTGGGCTGAATGCTTTGCTGATGGTTGCACGAAGTATGATGGTCTTTCCGCTGATATAATGATGATGGACATCGATACAGAAATGGTGACACATATTACTAATGACATCCATCTTCAAAGTCATCCAGTAATTGGCGATAATATTATAGCGTGGACGGATTGTAGAAACGACCCTGAAAATACGGCGGAATGCTGGAACAGTGAATTTGATATTTATATTAAAGACCTTAATACTGGTGAGGAAAGACAACTAACAAACCTCCCTGGTGGAAACGAAGTGCCAGTTGCCATCTGGGGAAATAAGGTTTATTTTATCAAACCCGACCTCGAAAGAATCCTTTCCGTCTTCGAGATTACAATATAAAAACTTTCCTTCTAACTATTAAAAAAAGGTATGGTTCAAAAAAAATATTAAAAAGTGGCAAAAATCCACCATTTTTGTAGGGGCTTGATTTATCAAGCCCAAACCGAAAGGTGGTGGTGGCTGGCGTGGTGTTGCGGTCTGTGGAGGATGGGGAGTCATGAAGCAAAACTGAAAGGAGGAGGTGATGGGCGTAGTCGTGCGGGTGGTCGAGGTGGAGAGGTCATGAAGCACCATTTTTTAAACCGAAAGGTGGTGGTGGCTGGCGCGGTGTTGCGGTCTGTGGAGGATGGGGGAGTCATGAAGCAAAAATCGAAAGGAGGTGGAGGCTGGCGTGATCGTGCGGGTGGTTGGGTGAGGCAGGGTCATGAAGCAAAACCATGCCAATATTTTTATGAGCAACCTGAGGTGCCACCGCAATTTTCACAGCGATAACATGAGCCGCTTCTGACCATTATACAACCACAAATTGAACAGGTTGGGGCATCAGATTGTCTTTCGAAAAGACCAATTTGATTTGAAGTACCTTCGGTATTTACTGATTCTTTACTATCCGATGTCGTAATCAATTTCAAACCCCCTCTTTCTTCGATTCCTTTACCGTCTCCCCCCTCCTCTTCCGGGAGAAATTTAAGTGCAAGGTATCTAAAAATATAATCCATAATACTTTTTGCATAAGGAATTTCACGATTATTGGTATAACCAGAAGGTTCAAAATGAGTATTTGTAAATTTTTCCACAAGTGCTTTCAAAGGAACTCCATACTGCAAAGTGAGTGAAATGGCTAAAGCAAACGAATCCATTAAACCGCTTATGGTGCTCCCTTCCTTTGCCATTTTTATAAAAATCTCTCCCGGTCTCCCATCTTCGTACATGCCAACCGTAATATAACCTTCATGACCTGCAACACTGAATTTATGGGTAATTGAATGCCTTTCATCTGGAAGCCTTCGGCGCGGTAGTCTTGTTTCTTTTCCCTCAAAACCACCTTTCCCTTTCATTCCAGCCCCAGTTGAAAGGGGTTGACATCGCTTTGAATTTTCTCTGTAAATTGCAATTGCTTTAAGACCACTTTTCCATGCATTAATAAAAATATTTTCTATTTCCTCTACAGTGGTATTTTCAGGGAGATTGACAGTCTTCGAAATTGCTCCTGAAATAAAAGGCTGGACTGCCGCCATCATCTTCAGGTGTCCTTCTGGGGAAATGACTCTCGTACCACCAACTGGTCTTAAAGCACAGTCGAATACCGGAAGATGACAATCGTCAAGGTCAGGACACCCCTCTACAGTCCCCTTTCGGTCAATATATCCAACTATTTTCCTTATCCTTTCTTCATCGTATCCTAAATTTTTCAAAGCAAAAGGTACGGTTTTATTAACCATCCTTATTGTTCCCCCTCCGACAAGATTTTTATACTTTACAAGTGCTATATCAGGTTCAACCCCCATGGTGTCGCAATCCATCATGAAGCCTATTGTTCCTGTAGGAGCAAGGACTGTAACCTGAGCATTTCTAAAACCAAACTCTTCACCTAACATTAAAGATTCATGCCATGCTTTGCATGCAGCACTGTAAATTTCTTCTGGGGGATTTTTTTCTCCGAGCCCTTTGAGAACATTTTTATGCATTTCAATAACTTCGAGCATACTTTCTCGATTCTCTTCATATCCGGCAAAAGTTCCTAATCTCGCCGCCATTTCAGCACTTCTTGCATAAGCCCTTCCTGTCATTAAAGCAGTTACCGCTCCTGCATAAGCTCTTCCTTCCTCTGAATCATAAGGAAAACCGCAAGCCATTAGCAGGGCTCCTAAATTAGCATACCCCAATCCGAGAGGTCTAAACCTGCTACTGTTTTTAGTTATCTCTTCCGTGGGATATTTTGCATTATCAACTATTATTTCCTGAGCTGTAAGCATTATATCAATAGTGTGGCACATCAAATCTACATCGAATGTACCATCTTCACGAAGAAACTTTAAAAGATTTATTGACGCTAAATTGCATGCAGAATTATCGAGAAACATGAACTCACTGCATGGATTGCTTGCGTTAATTCTTCCGCTCGCTTTGCAGGTGTGCCATCTATTTATCGTCGTATCGAACTGAAGACCCGGATCACCACACATATGTGCCACTTCTGCTATCATTTTAAAAAGGTCCCTCGCCCTCATTGTTTCCACTATTTCACCGGTTGTAACCGCTCTGGTATGCCAGACACCATCATTTTCCACTGCATACATAAACTCATCTGTCACCCTAACAGAATTGTTTGAATTCTGGAAAAAAACCGAAGAATAGGCTTCTCCATTTATTCCTCCATCGTAACCAGCGTCTATCAACGCCCATGCTTTTTTTTCTTCAATCATTTTCGATTCAATAAATTCCTTTATGTCAGGATGGTCTGCGTTTAGAATAACCATCTTCGCTGCTCTTCGGGTTTTGCCGCCACTTTTTATAACACCCGCAAATGCATCAAAACCTTTCATAAAAGAAACAGGGCCACTTGCTTTACCACCGCCACTTAGGGATTCCTTAGAAGAACGAAGGGTAGAAAAATTGGTACCTGTTCCACTTCCACCTTTAAATAGTTGTGCTTCGACTGTTGCCAGCCTCATTATTGAATCCATTGTGTCTTCCACGGAGTTTATAAAACATGCAGACGCCTGGGGCTTATCGTCAACAGTAACGCCAACATTGAACCACACAGGACTATTGAATGTGGCAATTTGATGAAGAATTATTGCTTTTAATTCTTCTTCAAAGGTCACCGCATCCCCCTCAGTTGCAAAAACCCCATCTTTTCGCCCCCACTGTCCTATAGTCTGAACCACCCTCGATATTACCTGCTTCAAACTTCTTTCCCTGACCCCTTCGCCTCCTTTTTCTGGACCCCTGAAATATTTAGATGCAACAACATTTGTTGCAAGCTGTGACCAGAACCGGGGCATCTCCACATTTTCCTGCTTGAACAAAACCTCCCCCTTGTCACTTATTATAGATGCTGACCTGAGGTCCCACTCCACTTCATCAAAAGGGTCTTTATTAGGCGAACTGAGTTTGCGGAAAAATTTTAGCCTTTCCCTTCCATGTGAATAATTTTTTTCCATCTTTTGTATTTTTTTTCTCGGTTGAATTCGTATTCCTTTCGACATATTCATTTTTGCCTCCCTGATAATTTTATTTTTTTTATTTTTACTTCTCTAATATCACTCTATTTTTTCATTGTCAAGCAAGAAATACAATATATAGTACTTTACAATTTCCAAAATCACAAGATATAGGATAGACTTCTCCCCCCACTTACCCATGTTATTCCCTTCCCCCCTATATGCTTTCCCCTATCCGCTGTTCCAGGGTGCGATTAAAAGCAGTTGGAAAAAAAGAAAAAGTTGGAGATAGTATAAATATTGTAAGGGAAGTAAAAACAATTACAATATTTTGTGGCATTGCAGCGCCATTTCAACGGTTCCTAATTGCATCCGCTGTTCCCTATCCCTGCAAATAAATCCGCTTTTTTTTGCATACTTCGAAATTCCATGATAATTTATGAAATAAGCCAATTAACACCACCAAAAAAACTGGAAGGCAGGGAGGGTATAAAGATGAGTGAAATTTATTGCGGTGATGTTCCAATACTTGCTCTTGAACATGTCTCGAGAACTTACCCCGGGGCAGTAGCACTTCTAAAGGATATAAACCTTGAACTGTGGCCTGCAGAATTCGTTTATATAACAGGTCCAAGTGGTTCAGGTAAGACTACTCTTTTAAAACTTATATACAGAGCAATTCTTCCAGAAAGTGGTAGAATATTTTTCTGCGGAAAAGACATAACCAATCTTGCAAACTCTTCCGTCCCGTACTTAAGACGGAACATGGGTATAATTTTTCAGGATTTTAATATAATCGAACAAATGACCGTGGAAGAAAATGTAGCCCTTCCCCTCGAAATATTAGGATACGAAAGAAAAACAATAAGCAAAAGAGTTTACCAGATTCTTGAAAAGGTGGGGTTGCGAGGCAAGGAAAAAACCATGGCAGGAAAACTTTCAGGAGGTGAACAACAGAGGGTAGCAGCAGCAAGAGCAGCAGTGAGTCGTCCGTCACTAATACTTGCCGACGAACCAACTGGTAACCTTGACCAGCACTCCGCTTCAGCAGTCGTTGACCTTCTGGAACAATTCAGCAAAGATGGTGCATGTGTCGTAGTAGCTACTCATGATGAACTCCTTCTTGCAAGCCGGCCCCACAAAACAATGGCTCTTATTGGGGGCAGGCTCGTAGAAGTGGATTATGAACATTCTCTTCGGCACAAAAAAGTTATAGAAGCACTGGAGGCTGCATGATGAAAATGGGTATTCTTTTACAGAAACTATTCAGAAACATAAAAGCAGATTTAAAATCCACAGGAATAAATTTGTGCATTCTAACCGTATCTTTTATTACTCTCGTAGTGTCAACAGTACTGATGATTAACATCGCAAAGGTTCTGAGTGGAATGAGCAAAAACTTAGGACTGACAATCTACTTAAAAGAAAATACTTCAACAGAAGATGGAACCCGGATTGCAAATGCAATAAGAAAAATCCATGGGACAACCGAAGTAAAATTCATTTCAAGTGAAAATTTCAAAAAGAAATTTTTAAATAAAAACAATCTGGGACTTGACAGCACGGATTCCATTCCTTCTTCAGTTTTCCCGTCAATAATAGAAGTTTCTGTATCCCCGGATTTTGCTATTTCACCATCTCTCCTGTCTATGATTCAAAAACTAAAAAAGTTAGGCACTATCGAAGATATTGAATTCAATGGGAACTGGATAAAAAACAGTGCTCGAATTTTTAAAATCGCATGGGTGATACTTCTTGTCTTTACCGCCATGATGGTTTTTTCTTCCTTAATCGTTCAATCAAACATGATTCAACTTGGATTTTCTAAAAAGAAAAAAGAAATAGAAGTAATGAGATTATGCGGAGCGACAAATTCATTTATCGAAACCCCTGTTATTATAGAAGGATTTTTTATTGCCACTCTTTCCAGCATACTTTCAATCTTTTTAACTTATATTTTATTTTCCCTCATAAAAAACTGGTTTTTAAGTAATGTTGGACAAATATCAAATTTTGAACCTGCATTTGTTCCCCTACCATTAACATTGTTAATCATAATCATAGGCGGCCTTATAGGAATGAGTGGCGCTTATATTGCTTCAAGAAAATCACTGGGAGTATAAAAATGTTTGTTTCCACAAATAGCAATCGTTTCTCCTTGATTTTCTTTTCCTCCTTTTTTGTTTGTCTTGCCGCACAATCTACTGCCCAACCCCCTTCATTTTTTAAAAACACTTCTTTATCACAGACCCACGAAATTTTTTCTTCTAAAAATCAGACTCAAATAGAAATTCAGAAACGGGTAGAAGACATAGAAAGAATAAAAGCATCAATCGAGGAGGATTCACAAAAACTTGAGAAATTAAAATTAGACCTCGAAAAAACGGAAAGTGAGCATTCCCTGATCTTAAAAAAGATAAGAAATCTTATAATCCTTCGAGACAAAATTTCAAGAAAGGGGCTTACCTCCTTTTTCTCCTCATTCGAAAACATAGTCGAAAGTTTCTTCATATCACAGTATATTAAGACTCATTTACAGATGTATTTCATGAAGTACTCACAAATAGACAAACAGCGTGCAGCTCTTATAAAAGAAACCCAATCCCTGAAATCAAACATTACACAAATGCAAGAAATAAAAACAATCCTTGAAAAAAGAATAAAAGAACTTCAAAATACTTCTTTAACCTTGCAGGAAAAGGTAAGGTCTATTTGAAAAAGATTTCATGTCGAACCTTGGTAAAAGACTTGCAACTGCAGGAGTCATTATACCCCTCCTTATACTTTTCATTTTTATTCTTCCTCCCGATTTCATAATTCTCCCCGTAGAATTAATGATACTATTTGGAAGTATTGAAGTAATGAACATAGTCTCTAAATCGCAAAATAGAGCGCAGTTCTGGATATGCGCAATAATAATTCTTATTTATTCAATTCTCTGTTTTACAGGATTAAAAACAGATGTTTTAGTTCTAAAAAACTTTGTTCTTCTAACAGAAATCGTAGTTTCAATCATCCTTGTAGTAGGGTTATTCTTTTACGAACCCATAGAAACTGCTTCCTCGAGAATTGCCAGCACTCTGCTTGCACTATTTTATCCGGGACTACTACTAACAGACTTAGCAATAATACATAATACTTTTGCAGATGGGAAATGGTGGGTATTTATGATAATGGCATCAGCTTTTCTTTCGGATACTGGAGCATATTTTGCCGGAAGGGCATGGGGAAAACATCCTCTTTCTCCAAAACTCAGTCCCAAAAAAACAATAGAAGGGGTTTTTGGCGGGATAGCAGGTTCTATGCTTGCAACCTTTAGCTGTCATTTTATTTTCTTTCCTAAAATAACAATTCTTGATGCAATTGTCCTTGGATTTCTTGGCGCAGGAGCAGATGTCATTGGTGACATTGTAGAATCTTTACTTAAAAGGTCAGGGGGGATAAAAGATTCCGGAAAATTTTTCCCGGGTCACGGAGGTGTAATGGACAGAATTGACGGACTTCTGTTCGTAATCTGGGTTTTCCATATTTATACTATTTTAAAATTTTAACCAAAAATGACACCGTATGAAAATTCAGCAATAAAAGAAATTATCAAGTGGCATAAAAAACCCTCATTTTTCTCGAGGAGCATTGCTTTAATAGGGGCACCTGTAGAAAAACTGATAAACTCCCTCCCACCATGGACAAAAGATGCAATAAAAGAAGCTACTGCGGAGGGGATCAGGAAGTGCATTAATATTTCACGCAAAACATTTCATCACAGCACCATTGTTACTCTTGATACACCCCTCGAAATCATTGACAAAAAAGCCAAAAAATTTTCCCGGAGTAATTCAGCAGGAACATTTCTATCAGGTTTTACAACTGGACTTGCTGGATTACCTGGTGCAATTGCCGATATCCCCTTAACAATGACAATTTTTTGTAGAAGCATACAGATGATTAGTTCATGTTATGGAATAAATCCAGATGACCCTGCAAATAAACCTTTTTTCCTCTGGCTTCTCACCTCAGGTTCCCCATCCCCTGATGATGACTCAAGTGAAACAGGATACATAATGACAAGGCTGGGTTTAGGACTGCTTGTAAGAGAAGCAGAAAAATTTATTGCTTCCAGTGCAGGAAAAAATATGGGAAATATTCTTTCAAGAGAAGCTGCACCTGTTTTGGTCCGACTTATAAACACAATTGCTTCAAGACTTGGAATTCAGATGACTGAAAAAATTGCAGCAACAGCAATCCCTCTTGCAGGGGGCTTTTGTGCTGCACTGATAAATTCTGCGTTTATGAAAGATATAAACTCAAATGCAATTATGGCTGGAAGAATGAAGTTTCTCATTCGCAAATATGGGGAAGAGGAGGTAATAAACCATACTAAAAAACTCATTTGACTTTTAATGAAGTAATATTAAAATTAAAAAAATATGAATCGAAAGATTTTATTATTTTTTAATGGTTTTTTATTTTTTAATTTTTTATTCGCCTGCTCTTTAAGATTAACAGGAAAATACCATTCAGACGCACAGGAAGAAAGGGAAATTCCTTCAGACAATTTCGAAGCAGATTTTAAAATTGATAGTTTAGAAGTAGCAGGTGAGTGTGGAAATGGAATAAAAGAATCAGGAGAACAATGCGATGATGGGAATAATATAGATGGGGATGGATGCGATTCAAATTGCAAATTTTCATGTCAGATTGATTCAGAATGCTGGGATGATAATATCTGCGACGGTTATGAAAAATGTGACCATTATAAATGTGTCGAGGGAAATCCTGTAGATAACGGGATTGTTTGCGGAACTGAACCGAGGAAAATCTGTATTAATGGCACATGTCAGGAATCTTATTGCGGAGATAATTTTATTGACACAGGAGCAGGGGAATTCTGTGACCCTCCAGGTGATAACTGCACCGAGGATTGCAAAATAGCATGTAAGAACAATAACGATTGCCCTTCAGATGGAAATCCATGCAATGGAGATGAATACTGCGATACCCAAAATACGAGATTGTGCCAGCGCACTACTCCTTTAAATGATGGGAATGTTTGTAATGAAGACCCGAGAAAAATATGCCTTGGTGGTTCATGCCAGGATAGTATATGCGGTGATGGTTTTACTGATTCAGGAGCGGGTGAAGAATGCGATGATGGAAATGCAACCCCAGGTGATGGTTGTGAAAATAATTGCACATTCTCATGTCATGACGACAGTGAATGTGATGACGGTGAAATCTGTAATGGTCAGGAAACCTGTAATCCAACAACTCATACATGCCAGGCTGGAATAAATGCAAGTTCTGAAACTCCATGCAATGATGGTTTATTCTGCACTTTAACAGATACATGCAATGGCTCAGGACAGTGTGTTGGTTCAGGAAACCCATGCCCATCGGGTGAATGCCTTACAAATATAGTATGTCACGAAGATACAGATAACTGCTCCTATGAAATTCAACCCGGTTATTGTTATATAGGTGGAATTTGCTTTTCAGATGGTAACCCAAACCCTTCAAATGAATGCCTTTCTTGCAATTCTTCAACAAGTCAAAATTCATGGACCCCAAAAAATAATCTTTCTCCATGTTCCTCAGGTATTTGCTGTTCAGGAAATTGTGTATCAGGTGATTGTTGTGAAAGATTTGATTGTCCATCAGATTATTGCGCTGGAACTGCTACCCCATGCGAAAATTTTACAACGCGAGCTGGTTGTAATGCCCAAAATGGATGTACCTGGATATATTCGGGATACTGTACTGGAACTTACAATTGTTCTGATTTAACTGATACATGTTCATATTGCTATTGTAATTGGGGAGGAAAAGGGGGATGCCAGGGTGGAACAAAGGATTGTTCAAGTTATGATTACTTACATTGTGACGGATGCCCCTGTAGATGGCATAACACCTCTCATTGTGAACGAACACCAACTCCATGCTCTGATTTTCATGACAGTTCCTCATGCACAAATCAGTCAGGATGTAACTGGGTTCAATACTCTTGCACAAACTACACCTGCCAGCAAATTTAAAAGTTATTTTTTGAAATTTTTCTTGCCTTTGGCTGTTTAAACCAGTATTAGATAAACGCAATAAAGGAGGTGTAGAGTAATGAAATTCAAAACACTATTTTTAATTGCTGTAATTCTCTTAGCTTCCTGCAAGAAAAAACCTGAATATCCTGTTTGCAAAAGTGATTCAGATTGCAAAACAGGTGAAAAATGTCATAACGGAAAATGCGTTCAATGCATTACAGATTCAGACTGTCCCTCTGGTAATCCCTGCGTAGAAGGTATCTGCAAAAGCGAAAAAGAAAAAGAAAGCGTTAGCAAAAATGAAATAAACGCAGGTTCTGTTTCAACACCCTACACTGAATGCAATCTCCAGAACATCTACTTTGATTTTGATTCATACGAACTGAAACCTGAAGCAGTACAGAATCTTAAGAAAGTCGCAGAATGCCTCCTTTCAAAAGGTGCTAAAGACATAACAATAGTTGGTCATTGCGACCCGAGAGGAACTGAGGAATATAACATGGGACTTGGACTTCAAAGAGCAAATGCCATAAAAAAATTTCTTGTTAATTATGGAATCCCATCCGAACAGATAAAAGTTTATTCGAAAGGAGAGGAAGAAGCAACTGGAACAGATGAAGAATCATGGGCACTTGATAGAAAAGGGGAATTCAAATAATAAAAATAACGAGGTGACAAATGAGTGAAAGAAAAAAAATAACAATCCCGGACCTTTACGCAATGAAGCAAAAGGGGGAAAAAATATCATGGCTTACATGTTACGATTACCCCACCGCCCTTGTAATGGATGAAGCAGGAATTGAGATGATTTTAGTGGGTGATAGCGCTGCAATGACAATGCACGGACACCCAAACACAATGCCAATTACAATGGATGAAATGATTTCTCATGCTAAGGCAGTCAGGCGCGCAGTCAAATATGCATTCGTAATAGGGGATATGCCATTTTTGTCCTATCATCGAAGTGTCGAGGATGCCATTTATAATGCTGGGAGATTCATGAAAGAAGCGGGAATGGATGCAATAAAACTCGAGGGAGGGGAGAGAGTTGCTCACATTGTAAAGGGAATAGTAAATGCCGGTATTCCGGTAATGGGGCACATAGGATTAACACCACAATCATCTGCAATGTTAGGTGGTTTCAAAGTTCAGGGGAAGACTGCAGAGAGTGCTCTTGCCCAGATTAGAGATGCAAAATCACTTGAAGAAGCAGGGGTTTTTGGAATTCTTCTCGAATGCATCCCCACGCCTGTAAGTAAAAAAATCGCAGAAACTGTTAATGTTCTTACTTTCTCTATTGGTGCAGGTCCTGTCTGCGATGGACAGCTCCTTATAGTTCACGACATGTTAGGGATTTTTCAGGCTTTCCAGCCAAAATTTGTTAAAAAATATGCCAATCTCGCTGAAACAATGCGAAATGCCTTTACCGAATACATAAAAGATGTAAAGGAAGGAAAATTCCCTGAAAAAGAACACGAATATTCAATTCCAAAAGAAGAATTAGAAAAACTCGAAAGAATTCTATCAGAAAAAATAAAATAAATTTATTTATAATTTAATTCCATTTTTAATTTCAAGAGCAAATGTGTTTGAATTTTTAACCATTTTATCAAATTCTTCCCTGGTATAAACAAGTAAATTAATGTCAAATGGCATTTCATCGAAATAATTTATATATTCGTCTACTCTTTTTATAAAATTCCTCTCAGCTCCACTTACTATAATTGCAATATCAAGGTCACTATAAGGAGAAAAATTATTTTTACAGAATGAACCAAATAAAATTATCTCAACTAATTCAGGATGCTCTCTTTTTATTTTTTCTACAATCTTGTGCAAAGTGTCCTTAAGTTTTTTTTCATCTACAGATAATATCCTTACACCATTTAAGTATTTCATCTGAAGCATTTACTGCCTCCTTAGCCATGTTTTCATCAAAGTAATCTATAGGCGCCCCTTCTGGAAATCCATTTGGATACCTTGCCTCAATATAATATCTACTTAAAATCCTTCCGTAAGAATAGAATCTTTCATTAATATTATAATAATTAGATAAACCTTTCAACAAACCCAAAATGGAATGACCTTTTGCTTTCATATTCATTTTTTCGTAAACTGCTTTCAATCCCTTCTCGGCTGACTGCTGAGCAGTAAAACATGCCCATTCAAAATCACCTAATTCAATTGAATTACGAGCATGTTTTAAATCAGCCTCTGCTTGCCTCAACCAATCAATTGACCTTTCTGACATTTAATTTCCTCCTATCATGATTAAAGTTTACTTCAACAAAATTCAGGTATCAATTATTTTATTAAAAACCACCCTGAAGACCTAATGAAGGAATAATTGGAAGTCCATAAATATAGCCACTTTCAGAATAATCATAATTGTAACTTACTCCTTCAGGATTTTTGGCGTAGTATACATTCATTACATCTATGTAAAATGCAAACCACCAGTATCTAAAATTAAACTTCTTATCAAGGCGAATATCAAGCTGATGAAATAGGGGTAATCTTCCACCAGGTCTTTCTTCCTGAATAGGTACATATGTATCATAATTTGCGAGAAAAACTGAATCAATTATTCTTTGATAGGGGTTGCCCGAAGAGAGCCTGAACCTTGCACCCAATTGCCAACCCTTCCCAAGGTCACCCTGAATCAAAAGAGTCAAGACATGAGGCTGGTCGTACTGGAAAGGATAGGGGGCTATACCTTCCTTCCATCTTTCACTCTTTGAAAGTGTGTATGCAAGCCATCCACTAATCCTGTGACCAGAATCAATTTTAACAAGAAGTTCAAGACCATAACTCCTCCCCTTACCATCATTATTGTATCTTTCCGCAACCCACTCCCCCTTTTCATTAAGGTAAAATTCATCCGAAGGCATTACCACCCTGTCAAGACTCTTCCAGAAAAATTGAAGGGAAACATTAAGCCATGCTTTTGGAAAATGCCTCTCCACTCCTAAAGTATAATGAATGGCTCTCGGTGCTAAAAGATTCGGGTTTCCCCAATCCCCTATGAGTTCAACCATTGAAGGCTCTACAGTATAAACACCAACACCTGCATTCAAACTTGTCTTTGAATCGACTTCATACCTTGCAAGTACTCTTGGATGAAGTTCAAAATCCTTTATAAATCCTAAGTAATCAAGTCTTACCCCTCCAATTAATTTAAGTCTTTCTGAAGGCATCATTTTTGTTTGCAGGAAAAATGCCTCCCCACTAACCCACCGGGAGGTATCAATTTCTCCTATCTCAGCTCCAGAAAATGTTTCAACACTAAAACCAGCTGCCGGAGCAAAAGCCTTTGCCCAGTAATTCCTGCCTAAAAAATCGAAACCGGTTTGAATTTCTAAAAAATCGGAAACCGGAATTTCGAGAACCTGGAAATGACTCAATATGAAATTCTGAAATTTGAAATCAACATAAGACCCTATTTTCCCATTTGCTCCCTGATAACCTGTCTGAAATGAAAAATGATAACTTAATCCTCCTTTAAAAACATGCTTCCAGTGCGTCTGAAGAATGTGAAAGGAGAGATTTGTCCCTATTTCCCCTTTGAATCCAGGGTCACCCTCTTCGTTTCCTTTGAAGATTAGTTCTACTCTATCGTCATCCCCTGCAATTATGAATTTAAGTTCATCCCTCTTTGTGGGTTTTATAAGACTCATAATCTGGTAATCATAATAAACAGGTGCTGCAATAACTCCAATACTACTATCGTCTGGAACCGCATACTTTAAAAATGCGTCAACATAAGAGCGTCTAACAGAACCTGCAATCATTCCTTTGTCTTTAATATTTCCCTTAAAAAAGATTCCAGCATCAATTAAATCCACATCAGCCATTCCACTCCACTTTTTCGGAACCTCAAGTTTGGTTGTAACATTTATAAGTCCACCTGTAGCCCTGCCATAGCGAACAGGGAAATTACCAGGGATGAATTCTATATCACTAATAAGTTCTGTGTTTATAACAGAAGAAAATGTTCCGAAATGATAAAGAAGAGGAAGTGGATGCCCTTCGAGCATGACAAGTGAATCACCTGGGGCAGAACCCCTTATTACCAAAATCCCCGAACCTGCAGGTGCTCTTGCCGTACCGGGCAGGTTCTGAATGCTTTTAAGCAAATCCCCACCGGTTCCCGGAATTTTTAAAACCTCTTCCTTCGTCAAAACCTGCTCAGGTGCTTCCTCCTTTTTCTTTTCTTTTTTCCCTTTAACTACAGTGACATAGTAATCCTCGCTTTTTTCAGTCTTCTTTTCTTTTTTCTTTTCACCAATAGCAGGAAGTGAATAAAATGTGAAAATAACAAAAAAGCCACCTAAAAAAACTCTCAGGCTCATCAGTCTTAACTTTCTACTAAAGAAAAAACATATAACTTATGAGGGAGAAAAAATCAATCAGAGACCTATCGAAAATTCCCCTTTATTAGAACCAAGAAAATCAATGACCTCTTTTCTATGCACCCTGAAATCTACTGTTAAAATACCTTTTTCTTTATCTTTTATTTTTACCCTTCCAATGAAATCAGAAACACCAAATTTTTTTAGAAGTGGATTTTCAGAAAGGTTTTTTAAAATATTTTGCAACAACGAAACCGAATTTTTCACTTCAGATTCTCTCGCAATATCAGAAAAGAGAAAACCTGAAAGAACAAAAAAATCTCCTTCAAAATCAACATAAGACGATACCATTTTAAACGGAGAAAGAGCCTTTGAAAAATCACCTTTCTCCTGAAGTAAAGAATCTTTAAGTAAAAAACCTTTAATAACAAATAATTTTACAGGTGAATTTTCAGGAACCATCGATTTTAAAAAAGAAAGCACCTTCGAACCGGATATTGAAGGAATATTTCTATTTGCAGTTTTCACAATCTTTTCTGCGTCACTGTGATAGCCAATGAAAAAAAACTTTTTATCAATAACTGAAGACAGAAGAAGTGAATGTGATTCAGATTTATAAAATTTCAGATTTTCTATTGAAACAGAAGGTTTTTCTTCAAAAGAAATAAGGAAATGATTTGCTATACAATCCTTAAAATCCCTCCAGTTGCAATTTTTACATTCTAAAATTGCAAAAGGGAATTTTTGCTCATTTTTAGAATATGAACCTGAATATCCTACCATAATATGAAGGTTTTTTCCCGTTAGAAATTTGAAAAGACAATCATCCTTATTTACTTTTGATTCTATTAATTCCCTTCCAGCGTCTTTTGAATAAATTTTGCCAAAATCCACCTCCATGAGAGCAGAAACATCAGATGGAATAAAATCTTCTATGCTTTTTTTATGACAAAACTGGAGAATTGGTATTAGAAAAATTATTAATATTTTAGGAAAGAGAAAGTTTTTCACGAATTATAAAGATTTAGTTAATTTGAAATTTTTATGGCGTTATAGTAAATCCGCAGTTATCACCACCACAATGACCTGAACCACAATTAGTTTGATGAGTTCCATAGAACCAATCAGAGGAAGTGCAGGAATCTTTGCAGAATTTGTAGCATTGCTCAATTCCAGTTGAAAGGCTTGGTGAAGTATATGCCCAGTAACCATCGCAATCAGCCATTGGTTCAGGAGTCCACGGGCTCGATTGCCACGATGCACCAATTTTTACAGTTGTTGTACTCGCCGGAACATCTGAATCAGGAACGCATATCCCAACTCTGTGGTCTGTAGTAACTACAGTATTGAAAATCGGGCTTGCAGTGCAAGTCGTAGTTCCTCCACAGGTTCCTGCTGTGCAAACATCAAGCATACTGCAGCCATTCCCATCATCGCATGGTGTGCCGTTTGCAACATTACTTCCCCCTCCACATACTCCACTTGTGCATGTTTCACCTGTAGTGCAAGAATTATTATCATCACAAGGGGTATTATCTGCTAAATTTGTCCATCCAGTAGGATTATCTGGTGAAGTTCCATCATTATCGCATTCCTGACATGAATTATCGGGATTTAAATCATTATTAGCATAACACACTTCATCTATCAAACAGTAATTTGAACTTATAGTGTAATCACATCTATCCAGATTTTCATTGCATACTCCACCTGTTGCACACGGAGAAATGTCCGAACAGGTTCTCGACGAACCGACACAAGTTCCTCCATCGCAATGGTCATTTATCGTACAGAACTGTCCATCATCACAGGAGTATGTATTTGGTCTATTTGTCCATCCCGTAGGATTATCTGGTGAAGTTCCATCATTGTCGCATTCCTGACAGGAATTGGATGGATTGCTATCTCCATCATCGTAGCAAACACCATCTATCAAGCAGGTACCACTATTTATATCAAATATGCATGCATCGGTATCTTCATTGCACCTTTCGTTAGATGTGCAACTCAAAGAATCGGAGCAATCCCTATCCCCTCCCCCAACACATGTTCCACTTCCATTACAATGGTCATTTATTGTGCAATATAACCCGTCATCACAAGGGGTAGTATCGGATGCATTTGTTCCCGGCTGGCAGATATGAGTAGTTGTATTGCATGTTTCTGCACCATTGCAAATATTTGAATCCAGGCAATCATTGTCATTATGACATGTAAATGTGCAGTCATTTTTGCAGCCGTCGTCTGGGTTAGTATTCCCGTCATCGCATTCTTCTGCCGGGGTAGCTCCAGTATCTACAAATCTATCTCCACACACACTTTCCTGACAAACCTGAGCTATGCAAATTTGTCTTGGGTTCGTCCCACATTCACTTCCCTGAGCCGGAACATTTCGCCTATCGCACAAGTGGGTGGTTGTATTGCAGAACTCCTCTCCATTACAAATTTCTGAGTCAGGATGACAATCAGAATCTGATGTGCATGGATAATGACAATTGGCATCACAACCCCCTTCGTTTGGTGGTTCGCAAAATTCACCTGCTTCAGATGTAACACATCCGTCACCGCAGGTAGGAGCGACGCAATTACCCTGAAGACATATTTTCAAATCAGGTGAGGGAGAACATATATCGCAATTTTCCATTGCCGTACCACTCTCACATCTATGATTTTCGGTATTGCATGTCTCTTCTCCATCGCAAACATTTCCGTTGTTGCAATCTGCATCTTGATGGCATGAAAATGTGCAATCATCTTTACAACCATCATCGGGATTACCGTTTTTCCCATCATCGCACTCTTCCCCTTCATCAACCACCAAATTCCCGCACTCAGGAACTACCTCTTCCTCCTCAGGCCGAACATCATCGATCTTGACATCGTCAACTTTGATATCCTCTTCACCATCTGGTTCCTGAACCACATCCTTTTCTGGCATATCAAAATTCGTTAGTTGTGTGCAGGAAGCAACAAAAATCACTCCCAGGAAAATTCCAAGCAATTTTAGTTCTTTCATTTTATCCTCCTTTTGTTTGTCTTATTATTTTTCGTTTTTAGTTTATTTAACTTATTAATCTCCCATGTCAAGTATTTTTTCAAATTAATTGCATAATGAAGAATCCGGAGGAGGTGAAAAATCCTCCGCCCCCCTTGGAAGTATCTTGAAATTTCCAAATACTCCCTTCATACCGAACCATGTAACAACCCCTGTAACTGATTCAAAATGCACACCAACAATGCTCCCCTGATACCCTGAACACGGGTAATGAAAAAGGTCATCTTCTATCATAACACCTTCTTCAGTCTCAAATTGCCCATATTTATCATAGTCACTTTTTACGGTCAAGTTCCTCACTAAAACAAGTACACCTTCAAGCGATTCTACGGCAGTCATTGCCTCCCCACCGCGCGGTTCACTTTGAACCTGCCATGCGGGCACTTCTATCGGAGCAGGAGAAATCCACTCTCCTGTCTTCCATACCGTCCCATTATTTATTTCACTTAAGTGTTCAGAATACCACTGAAGTAAATTAGAAGAATCAGGTGGAGAACCATCATCATTGTAAACAAATTCATCATAAACACCTGTAATGGTCACCACATCTCCAATTCTTAATCCTCCCCCTTCAATTACAACACTCGGATTATAAACCGTTATACCACACCACTGCGCACAAACTGCAATTCCACTACCATCCAGCATACTTACCCATACATTTCCTATATGACCACCTCCATCTTCGTCAAACATATCCACTGCCGTTACAATAACATCTTCAATTGTTACTGTTGTCACGGGGCTTGGATGTCTCGGTTCATTCCAGTCCTGAATTTCCTTTATTGTAAAGACACTCCTTTCCTTTCCACTTCTCTCCCCTTCTTCTCTACATCCCTCTATAAGAAGCATAAAAATTCCAAAAATCAAAATTCTCAGAATGACGATTTTCAATATCTTTAGCATCTAAAAAATCCTTTCTTTTTCAAAACAGGATATCGCTCCTCCAATAACTCCTGCATCGTCTCCTAAAGTTGCCCTTATTACTTTCAATTCATCCCTCCTTACTCCATAAACCGATTCTTCTATAACCTCCCACATAGCAAGCTCCATTAATCTCAGGGAAGGTGCTGCTCCACCACCAACTATCACACACCTTACATCCATAATATTAAACCACGCACTTAAAGCAAGACCTAATTTTCTACCTGCTTCTTCAAAAACCCGAATTGCTTTATTATCCCCGTCATCAGCCATTTTGACCAACTCCGGAACATCCGCAACTATTCCTGCTTCTCTTGCAAGCCTCCTTATTCCATCAGCAGAGGCATACCTTTCAACACACCCCTTCCCCCCGCATCCACACTCGGCTCCGTTCGGCTCAACTACAACATGACCAAATTCCCCTGCCCTACCTGTATCACCATGCCATAATTTTCCACCCAGAATTATACCTGCACCAATTCCGGTTCCCAGAGTAATCATCATAAAATTTTTCAATCCTATCCCTGAACCTTTCCACCCTTCTCCTAAAGCCGCTAAATTTGCATCGTTGTCAATAACAACCTCTATTCCCAATCTCTTCTTCAATCTATCTTTTGCCTCATAGTTTTTCCATGAAGGTATATTTGGCGATTGCACCACTACCCCACGAGAGAAATTAACCATTCCAGCAACCCCAATCCCTACTCCGATGACATCAGAATTTTTTAAAGTTCTAAAAACCGTTTCAATCCTGCTTTCTATCCCCTCCACACCAAATTCCACCCCTGTCGGAGATTTTTCCCTTTTTACAATTTCACCATTTGCCGAAACAAGAGCACCTTTAATGAAGGTGCCACCAATATCTATGCCAACAGCATATTTCACTGCCTGATCATCCTGTCAATAAAAATTTCCCTTTCCTTCTTTCCCTGTATATCAATTTTACAAAGCACAAATTCCGCCGGCCATAATTCTTCAAATTTATCGAACCATTCGACTACAACAAGCGCACCTGAATTACGCCATAAAAAATCCCCTACACCCACGGCAATAGCTTCGTCAGCACTTTTTAATCTGTATAAATCTATGTGGACCATCTCTCGTGGTCCATGGTACATATTAATAATAGTAAAAGTTGGACTTGTAACCACAATTTCACGAGATAACCCCCCTCCTTTAAAAATTCCATCAGCCATAACAGTTTTTCCTGCTCCTAAATCACCAACAAGACCTATAACCCCTCCTGTATTCATTGCCTTTCCTAACTCCCGCCCGACCTTTCTTGTTTGCAAAACCGATATTGTCGTAACCTTATATGGAAATTTCATTTCTTTAAAGTTTTTCCTGGTATCGCCAAAGCAAGGGTAAGCGGTCGTTCACCACTACTATCCTATTCCGGAAAATCAGTTAACAGGTCGAGTTGCTGTCCCTCTTTTCCGGTCCTCTTCTTACCTCCTCTTTTCCATGTTTTTTTCGACTGCATTGAAACAGGCAAAGTTATATCAGTAGAAGGAACTATCTCTGTTTCAAAAGGAACAAAACCTTCCGCTTCTATTCTAATTTTCACAGAATTTAACGATTTCGGGATTTTTATAGGATTCGATTCTTCAAGAATATTGTCAACAAACACCTGGCTCCCCTTTGGGAGGTCTGTGAGCGTTAAAAGTATGTTACCGCTATCTTTAGCGCCATTTTTAACTCCTCCCTTTTTCCCGTATTCCCCATCTGTGACAACAGTTTTACCAATGTCCATCTTTTTATTTTCTCTGGATGAAAAATATCTTCCTGCAACTATGAGGAGCACTCCTCCTACAATTAACAATACAACAGCAAAAGGCAGGATTAGTACCCAAGGATAAATCGGTAAGCGATGACTCACTCTACTACTCTCAGGTAAACCAGCGACATCATCCCACGACCCACCTTTTATAATTGACGGACCTGAAATAGGTGAAATTATTCTCGGAGAGGAAGGGGTTGGAGTCGGTCTGTGTAATTCCACACCAGATTGAGGAACTCTAAATGATGGTGGTGTTTCATGAGCTTCCTGTGTTTTGAGTGCCTTAGGAAGAACCAATCCGGCCTGAGTAGTTTCAACCATAAATGCACCCATACTTGAAGCAAATTCTTCTGCACTCTGGAATCTATCCCCTAACTCCCTTGCCATGGCCTTCATTATGACTTCTTCCATTTCAGGAGAAATCTGTGGATTGAGAGTGGAAGGTTTTTCAGGTTCAGATGTAAAAATACTGTGCATTACTTCGTTGTAATTACGACCTTTATAAGGGTGAACTCCAGTTAGTGCTTTGTAAAGAATAACCCCGCAGGCATATATGTCTGTTCTATGGTCAACGAGTTCTCTTTTACCTGCTGCTTGTTCTGGACTCATATATAATGGGGTTCCAAGAACAGTTCCATCTTCCGTTAGTTCATTCCCCTCAGGGTCATCCCCCTTCTTTTGTAATTTTGATATCCCGAAATCCAGAATCTTGACAATTTCTCTTCCATCTATTTCTCTCGCAATAAAAATGTTACTCGGTTTTATGTCCCTGTGAATTATTCCTCTCATATGAGCTGCGCCCAGCCCTGCAAGCGTCTGTTTTATAATGTACCCAATTTCCCTTGGAGGCATCGGGAGGTGAGTCTTCATTCTTTCCCTCAAACTCTCCCCAACCAAAAGTTCCATTACAAAATAAGGAGCTCCGTCAGGAGTTGTTCCTATGTCAATTACATCAACTATATTGCGGTGGTGTAGTTCTGCAGCAGCCTGAGCTTCCTGCATAAACCTCGTTATCTGCTCTCTATCTTCAATATGCTTGGCTTTAAGAATCTTTATCGCTACATTCTTGCCCAATTTTGTATGAACACCACTATAAACTGTCCCCATACCACCTTCAGCTATCATATTTTTAATAAGATAGCGTCCATCCAGAATATCACCAACATCTATGGGCAAGTTATCCTCCCAAAACCATTAAAACTAATATACAATATTTTTTGTACCTTTTCCATACATTTGAGTTTATTTTTAAAATAAGTATTTGTTTTTAGTAAGTTTGTACCATTTTTTAATGTTTCAAAAATGCAAAATATATGAGAAAAACTCCTGCAAGTATCCAGCAAAGCCATTTTACATCTCGAAATTTTCCCGAAGCAATTTTTAGCAGGGTATAAGAAATAAGTCCAAAACCGATGCCATAAGCTATATTATAAGTAAATGGTATCCCCACAATCACCAAAAACGAAGGAATAGCCTCATCAGGTTCCCGCCATGGAATTTCAGAAATTGATTTCATCATTAAACTTCCAACAAGTATCATTACAGGAGCCACTGCCGGCAAAAGTGCTCCCCCCGAACCTGTCCCTCCCCCAATCATTTCTACAAGCGGCGTAAAAAAAAGAGCAACCAGAAAAAGGGAACCCGTAATAACATTGGATAGTCCCGTTCTTCCACCTTCTGCCACCCCTGCAGCACTTTCTATATAAGAAGAAACCGTTGAACTTCCCATAAAAGCACCCACCGTTGTTGCAGTAGCATCAGCAAGCAGAGCTCTTCCTATCCTCGGGAGTTTTCCATCATGCAAAAATCCCGCCTGAGTACCCACACCAACGAGTGTCCCAACTGTATCGAATAAAACCATAAGTAAAAAAACTACCACCACAGGTATCATCGCTAAATTAAAAAGCGATTTGAAATCGAGTTTTCCTAAAATTGGTAAAATTGAAGGAGGGGGTGAGACTATCCCTCTGTACTCTATTAATGAAACCTGAACTCCACTAATTTTAAAAAGATATGTAGCTACCAATCCAACAGCTCCAGTGACAAGTATCCCCCATAAAAATGCCCCTTTTATCCGTCTCACCATCAAAATTCCTGTTAAAACGAGACCGAAAATTGAAAGACAGACTGCTGGTGAAGTAAGGTTACCTAAAGAAAAACCTGTATAAGGATTAGCAGTGACGATTCCAGCTCTCTGGAGCCCTATAAGAGTTATAAAAGCCCCTATTCCACCTGCTATAGCATTTTTTAAAGATGAAGGTATACTTTCAAAAACCATTTCACGAAATTTAAAAATAGAAAGGAAAAGAAACAGGGCACCGGAAAGGAAAACTGCTGCAAGAGCGGTTTTCCACCCTACTATACTACCCCCAACAGTCATCCCTGCAACTGAAACAAAAAAGAAATTCTCCCCCATGCATGGTGCAAGAGCAACGGGGTAGTTTGCAATGAACCCCATCAGAAATGTGCCAATGGCAGAAACAAGGCAGGTTACCACGACCACTGCTCCAGGGTCCATACCAGCCCCAGAAGGGGGAGGGGAACCCAGAACAGCTCTTTGAACAAAAATTATATAGCACATCGTCATAAATGTAACCACACCTGCTCGAATTTCTGTTTTAATAGTGGTATTATTTTGAGAAAGGCGAAAAATTCTTTCAAAAATATTTACATTTTTTATCATAAAAAAAATAATTATATGACTTGCACATAAAAATAAAGTGATATATTTGAAAAAGCATGATTGATTTTTCTAAAAAATCTCTTCTAAAAAAATGCTCTGATGTAATAAAAATAGAAAATGGCTCTTTAAAAATCCTCAATGAAAATAAACTCCGTCTCGAATTAATACCTTATCTCGTTTCGGTTTCTGCCCTTTCCGAAGACAGCGATTCAATTCCTCTTGCACAGTGGATAGTCAGACTTTCGGCTATAGGACTCGGGGCTGTACCAGCTTCTATACAGGGACTATATGAAGCAATGGGAAAATCACAGGTTCCATGCTTTACAGTTCCTGCTTTCAACATACGAACATTAACATTTGATACTGCAAGAAGTATTTTCAAAGTAGCAAAAAAACTTTCATGCGGACCTTTCATATTTGAAATAGCAAGAAGTGAAATGAACTATACGAAACAAACTCCATCAGAATACGCTACATCAATTCTTGGTGCAGCATTAACAGAGAACTGGAAAGGTCCTGTATTCATTCAGGGTGACCATGTACAGGTTTCCCGTTCAAAATATTTAAAGAATGCCCAAGAGGAAATGGGTGAGATTAAAAATCTCATTAAGAGCGAAATAAACGCAGGTTTTTATAACATAGATATAGACGCCTCAACAATGGTTGACCTTGATGCTGAGGATTACTACAAACAGCAGGAAAAAAACTTTACAATTACTGCAGAATTAGTCCAGTTCATTCGCAAGATTCAACCCAATGGAGTGGTAATTTCAATTGGCGCAGAAATAGGAGAAGTAGGGGGCAAAAACAGTACTCCAGAAGAATTTGAAGCATTCATGTCAGGACTTCAAAAAGAACTTGATATAAAAAGGGTTTCTCCTAAAATAAGTAAAATTTCAGTTCAAACTGGTACATCACACGGAGGAATCCCACTTCCAGACGGAAAAATTGCAGAGGTAAAACTTGACTTTAAGGTGCTCGAAACAATTGGGAAAATTGCAAGAGAAAAATACGGTTTAAGTGGTGCAGTTCAGCATGGGGCATCTACATTACCGGAAGAACTTTTCGATAAATTCCCCGTAAATTTTACAAGCGAAATACACCTTGCTACAGGTTTTCAAAATATATTTTACGAACATCCTTCTCTCCCACAGGAATTGAAAAAAGAAATGACAGATTACATTATGAAAAATTATGAAAAAGAAAAAAAAGCAAATGAAACCACAAATCAATTTCTCTACAAAATGAGAAAACATGCATTAGGTCCTTTTAAAAAGGATATATGGGGACTTCCAGAAAATATAAAAAAAGATATAATAAGCAAAATAGAAAATAAGGTTGAATTAATTATGGAAAAACTTTCACTCAAAAATACAAAAGGGATAGTGGATAAATATGTTAGTTGTTCTGCACCTTATCCACCTGTAGATTATTTTTTAGAGAAAGCATTTGACAGTAATAATGAGGTAGAGGGGGAATAAAAGAAGAATTTAAATATTTTAATTTCAATGATTTTAACAATATTATAAAAAAAACAAAAAAATGCCCAATCCAGACGATACAATTCTTGTCCAAAAAGCAAAGGAAGGTGATAAAAAAGCCTTTGAAGAACTTGTACAAACTTATTTTGGAAGAATCTATCATACTGCTATGCATATAATGGCTGACACTCAGGAAGCAGAAGATGTGACACAGGAGACTTTCATAAAAGCCTACAGAGCACTTGCAAGATTCGATGGTCGTTCTTCTTTCTTTACATGGATTTATAGAATATTGATAAATCTTTGCATAAACAGGAAAAAGGAAATAAAAAAATGGGGATTACATAACGAAAATGACCCCAGATTGCAGCTTATCCATAGCGAAAAGCAAACATCTTCATCCCAGTCTCCCGATGAGCAACTCGAAAAAAAACGAATAATACTTTCGCTCATAAAAGCCATAGACGAACTTTCAGATGTATTGAGAACCACCCTGATTTTAGTGGTCTTTGAAAACCTCGATTATAAAAAGGCGGGGGAAATACTCGGATGCAGTGAGGGAACGGTAGCATGGAGAGTATTTAGAGCAAGGGAATTGTTGCGAGAAAAATTGAAAAATGTCATATAGGAGTTGGTTATGTCTTCGAATGAAGAAATAAAAATAAAGATTTCAACGGAATATGATTTAAATCATGGATGTAAATTCAGTGATGAATTGAAAAAAGAAATAGAAAAAGACCCTGAACTTAAGAAATTTTCAGATGACCTGATGAAAATTGGCTCGTTTTTAGGTACTATCGGTGGAAAAGATATACTGAAAGAACCGGATATAGAAAAAATTAAAGAAAAAATTGGAGTTGAAATATCAAAACCATCGAGGGATGATGATACAGGTATTGAAAATATTCTTGCCGAACCATTTCCAGAAACAGCTGAAGAAAAAGAAAGTTGTGAAACGATTATAGAAGAAGAAGGAGACTTTTCTTCTCTCACCAAAACTTCATCAGTAGAAGAAGAAATAATGAGGCTATCATGCGTGAACATTAAGGCAGGTATGGCGACTAAAGATGAATCAGGCAAAATTGACCTTAAAGCACTTCTTGAAAAACATCGCAAATCAGTACCTCCTGAACGGGTAGAGAAATCTCTGATAGAAGGAGGAGTTCAAAAAGCGGAAAAAAGCCCGGTAGGGCGCTACGCAATGGTTTCGTTGATAGTAATTTTTGCAGTGATTGGAATCTGGGCTGTATGGAAAATAAGTGTGCTAACCCAAGGGAAAAAAGAGAAAACAGATATAGCAACAAATTTATCTACTAAATCAGGAGAAGGTTCAGCAATCATCGAAAAGGCTCATTCCCCTTCATCAACTGAAAAAGCCGTAATTGGAAATGAACAATTATCTGCGTCTGAGCAGGAAAAAACTGAAAAAGCTTTAGTTGTACAGGAAAGCAGTCACCATTTAGCTAAAAGAAAAGAAAAAAGTTCGGGAAGTATAAGTGCGGATAAAATAGCTTCGGTCGGCGGGACTTCTGAAAACAGAGGTAGCGAAGCAAAAGAAACATCTTCAAAACAGGAGGGGTTAAAAACAGGCACAACTGCTCTCCTTGACCTTATCGATTCAGCAACTGCAAAAAAAGAAAAACCAGCCCAGCAAGAAAAACAAACCGGGTCATCCAGTGAAGGTTCTAAAATACCAGGCGTTGATGAATTAATGGGAACTGGTAAAACGAAAGAAAAAGCTGAGACTGAATCTTCTGGATTACCAGCAACTCTTAATAAAAATGAAATCAGAGAAATCATGAAAAAACTAAATCCTCAAATACAGAAGTGTGGGGAAGGAAAAATTGGAACATTAATTCTTAATCTTGTGGTTTCGAATGATGGAACCGTAAAATCAGCAAAGACAACAGGACAGTTTGCAAGCGACCCCGCAGGGAAATGTGCAGAAAATGCAGCAATGGGAATCAAATTTCCCCCATTTAAAAACCCAACTATGAATGTAACATACCCCTATGTTTTCGCCCCTCCACCAGGCACATAAAACTATCATTTTGCATTTTGATATTTAATTTTTGAGTTTCCATGTGTAAAGTGCGGTGGTAACCTGAAACCTGCATATAAGATTTCACCATTTTTTTGACATCTTACATACAAATGTAATACTATGTATTACATAAAACAATTTCATGGAGGAAAACATGAAAACCCCAAACGACAGGCTTGAATTAAGAAAAAATTACAGAAAAACTGTAGGATTAATTTCAGATTACTGGGATGAAGAGGTAGAATACCTCTGTGAAGATTTAAGTCCCAGGGGAGCATTCCTCAAAACAAACTTCCCTCTTTGTGTCGGTGAAAATGTACTTGTTTCTATAAAACTGAAGGAAATAAACGAAGAATTTAACATTTTTGGAAAAGTTGTAAGAGTTGAAATGCCAAAGAGAAAAGGGGATTGGGGAACAGCGGGCATGGCAATTTCCTTTGTTGGTATAACTGCAAAAGAAAGATTTCTGTTAAGACAGGGATTAAGGAAAATTCCCCCTGCTCTCCCATTTCATATAAGACTTAAAAAATCCCTGATTAGCAAAGCAGCGTAATAAAATATTTTCTGTGCTGTTCAAAATAGTGCACCCTTCGGTAATTCCCGTCCCTGTTTTACAGGGATAAACCTTGTTTCTGCTAAAGCAGGAATATAAAAATGGCTTACAGGTTATTTTCAAGGAAAAACTATTAGTTTACTCTTTTCTTTTTTCCCTTATATTTATAATATTAGGCAAACGATGATAAGTTCTATTTTAAAAAAGATATTCGGAACCAAACATGACCGCGAAATGAAAAAACTCCGCCCAATGGTTTCTGCAATTAATGAACTGGAACCAAAAATCAAAAAGCTTAGTGATACCCAGCTTCGTGCAAAAACAGCAGAATTTAAAGAAAAACTTGAAAAGGGTGCTACGCTCGATGATATTTTAATAGAAGCATTCGCATGTGTAAGAGAAGCATCCGTTCGCACAATCGGTTTAAGACACTTCGATGTTCAATTGATAGGTGGAATTGTTCTTCACAGTGGAAGAATAGCAGAAATGAAAACTGGTGAAGGAAAAACTCTTGTGGCAACCCTCGCTCTTTATCTTAATGCTCTTCTCGGCAGAGGATGTCATCTTGTAACTGTTAATGATTATCTTGCCCGCAGAGACGCTGAATGGATGGGACCAATTTACAATTTTCTTGGTTTGAGTGTAGGAGTTGTAATTCACGGACAGAGTGACATTGAAAAAAGGAGAGCGTATCTGAGTGATATAACATACGGACAGAATAATGAATTTGGTTTCGATTATCTTCGTGATAACATGAAATTCAGTGCGTATGACTGCATGCAGCGCCCATTATATTATGCTATTGTAGATGAAGTTGACTCAATACTCATAGACGAAGCCCGAACTCCACTAATTATAAGTGGTCCAGCAGAAGAATCAACCGAACTTTATAGAATAGTAAATGAAATGATACCCAAAATGCGAAGGGATATTCACTACACAGTTGATGAAGCCGAGCGCCACGCAGTCCTGACTGATGAAGGGGTATCAATGGCTGAAAAGTACCTAAACTTACAAAACCTCTTTGACCCTGAAAATATCGAATATGTCCACCATATAAACCAGGCTCTCAAAGCCCACACTCTTTTTAAACGGGATAGAGATTATATGGTAAAGGATGGACAGGTTTTAATTATAGACGAAGACACAGGTAGAGTCCTTCCGGGAAGGCGCTGGAGCGATGGTTTGCATCAGGCAATTGAAGCCAAAGAGCATGTGCCTGTTCAGGAAGAAAATCGAACACTTGCAACAATTTCGTTCCAGAACTATTTCAGGCTTTACGAAAAACTTGCAGGAATGACCGGAACCGCTGACACAGAAGCAGCTGAGTTTAAGAAAATCTATGACCTTGATGTCGTAGTAATTCCTACAAACAAACCGATGATAAGAATCGACTATCAGGATGTTGTTTATAAAACAGAAAGAGAAAAGTTTACAAAAATTGTTGATGAAATACTTGATTGCCATCGTAGGGGTCAACCCGTTCTGGTTGGAACAGTCAGCGTAGAAAAATCGGAAGCATTAAGCAGAATTTTGACCAGAAAGAAAATCCCGCACAATGTTTTGAATGCAAAACAGCATGAAAAAGAAGCGTATATAATCGCTCAGGCAGGCAGAAAAGGGTGCGTAACAGTTGCAACTAACATGGCAGGAAGGGGAACAGATATTGTTTTAGGGGGCAATCCTGAAATGCTGGCAAAGGCAAAAATTCAGGAAGGGGAACCACCAGAGCGATTCAATGAACTTGTTGAGGAATTTAAAAAAGTTCAGGCAGAAGAAAGGGAAATAGTAATTAGAGAGGGAGGGTTGCATATACTTGGAACCGAAAGGCACGAATCTCGAAGAATAGACAACCAATTGAGAGGACGAGCAGGAAGACAGGGTGACCCCGGTTCTTCGAGATTTTACCTGTCGCTGGAAGATGACCTTCTTAGAATCTTTGGTGGAGATAAAATATCGAGCATTCTTGATAGGCTCGGCATGGAGGAAGGTGTTCCTATTGAACACAACCTTATCACAAAAAGCATTGAAAATGCCCAGAAAAAGGTTGAGGAGAGAAATTTCGAAATTCGAAAAAACCTCCTCGAATACGATGATGTAATGAACCAGCAGAGAAAAACTATTTATACTCTGCGACGACAAATTCTCGAAGGACGTTACGAACCATTCAGTGTTATTGAAGAAGAAGAAGAACGAAAAAAACGAAAAGCAAGAAAAAAAACCTTTACTCCGGTTAAGCCATCTACAATACAGCCACTTGAAAATGTGCCAGATGACCTGAGGGAAATAATAGAGCCAGTTATTGACAGGATAATAAGAGCAAATGCAGATGAAATTAAGGGGGGAGATGAAGGAACCAATTCAGCAGGTGGGGACGGAGGACAAAATAGTGAAGGCAAAACAGAAGAAAATAAAAACGCTCAAGCAGAACAAACCTCAAAAGAAAAACAGGAATTGCTTCCACCCATCGAAAACATTAAGTCTATAAAAACTGCAGAAGTTCAACTTGACACTTACAACTATTTCGGTGCATATACAGATATTTCCAAATTCCGAAACAACCCACAGGAGGCAAAGGAATATCTTACAGGCTGCTGTGCAGCAAGCCTTACCATGCAGAAGGAAAGACTACTTGATGTCGTAGAAAATTTAGTGGCTGACTCTGTTTATGCCTATACAACCGCACTTGGTGAACACCATGAGAAATGGAATATCGATGGACTAAAAAGTGAAATAGCCGAAACTTTCAACCTACAGATTCCCGACCTTGAAAAATATGCTTCAACACCGGAGCACCTTCAGGACTTCATTTTCGATGCTGTTGAAAAACTGATAGAAAAGAGGGAAGAAGAATTTTCTTTTCCGCTTTTCATGCGTATTTTCCGTTACTATTTTCTTGAAGAAATAGACAGGCAATGGATAAACCACCTGCAGGATATAGAGTACCTGAGACAGGGAATCGGACTCCGAGGATATGCTCAGAAAGACCCGAAGCAGGAGTATAAAAAAGAAGGATTCTTAATGTTTCAGGAAATGATGGGGCAGATAGAAAAAAATGTGATTAAGAAAACTTTCAGAGTTCAACTTCGCAGAAAAGAAGATGCACTGATTCTTGGTGCAAGGAGAAGAAGAAGAGTTGCTATAGAAGGAAGAGGAACTGAAATAGGACAAACTACAATTGATTCAAAAACTGCGAGTGCCATTCAGGCGGGTTCAAGAAAAACGGTAGGAAGAAATGACCCCTGCCCGTGTGGTTCAGGTAAAAAATACAAGAAATGCTGTATGTTAAAGGACCAGGCGAGGGCATCATAAAGGAAGTTTCTATGAATACAGAATCGAACAAAGAAAAAGAAACTCAAAAACTAATAGAAGAACTCAAAATAGCCATAGAAAGTGGAAACAATTCTTACGCGAGAAAAATTTTAGAGAAAATTAAAAAAGAACAAAATAACCCGGAAGTGCAAAAGGCAATTTCAAAATTTACTCCATATCTTTCTGTTGACCCATGGTTCTATGTAATATGGGGTTTGAGTATGGCAATTTTGCTGATTGTTTTTTTCTACTATGTAATTATTAAATGAACCAGAGGATTTTCAAGAGAGCAACCTTTAGATTTTACGAAGAACTGAATGATTTTCTGCCACCTCCAAGAAGGAAAGTTTCATTCTACTACCAGTTTGAAGGAAATCCTTCAGTAAAAGACGCAATAGAAGCAATAGGTGTTCCTCATGTCGAAGTTGACCTCATCCTTGCAAACTGTAAATCAGTTCCCTTCTCATACAAATTAAAAGACGGAGACAGGATTTCGGTTTATCCTGCATTTGAAAGTTTAGACATATCCTCAATTTCAAAGTTAAGGAAAAATCCATTGAGAAGCCCTAAGTTCATTCTCGATGTCCATCTTGGAAAACTTGCAAGAAGACTCAGGATGCTCGGGTTTGACACCGCCTATTCCAATAATTTTAAAGATGAAGAAATCATAAATATCGCAGAAAACGAAAAGAGAATTATCCTTACGCGGGACATTCAAATTCTAAAAAACGGAAAAGTGACAAGGGGCTACTGGGTAAGAGAAACATCACCTCAAAAGCAAATTATAGAAGTCATAAAAAGATTCGACCTCATTAACCTGGTTAATCCATTTTCGAGATGCATCGAATGCAATTCAATACTTTCACCAGTAGCAAAAGAATCAATCATTCATCTTCTTCCAGCAAATGTCAAAAAAAACTTTAACGATTTCAGTAAATGCACAGGTTGCGAGAAAATATACTGGCAGGGAACTCACTTTGAAAAGATGAGAAAACAACTCGAAAAGATTAAAACTTTGATGTTCGAGGAAACTTTACAGTGAAAGTTATGTCCTTCCCTGAAACTTCATGAAAAAGCTCAGCTCCAATCCTCTTAGAACATTCAATTGCACTTGAAAGCCCATAACCTGAATCGGGGTCCTTTTTTGTTGTTACGCCATCTTTATAAATTTCTATCGTTGGGGGTTCACTATGCAACCTGTTAGAAATCCTAATTTCTTTCAAAGCATTATCTACAGTAACTAAAATATCACCTCCTGCCTTTAAAGCCTCCCTCCTTGCATTTCCAATCAGATTTTCAAATATTCTGAATACACTCACAAGGTCACCTGTAACTAAAAAAGTACCATCATTTCCTTTCTCAAAAATAACCTTTGGGCCTTTACCTTTGCGAGATGAAAACAAATCCGCAAGAAAATCGAGCAAATCAATCAGATTAAATGTTGTGGGTTGGCTCCTGAATCTCGTTATATCACTTGTATAATAACTTTGAATTTTTATAGATTTTGCAATCTTCTTTATCTCGTCATCCCCGTCATTTTCTGCAATCTCTTCGAGTTCCTCACAAAATCCAACAAGAATGTTTAGAGTATTTCGAACATCGTGAAGTTTTCTTCTTGCGGTAAGTACTTCTTCTTCCTTTTCTACTATTTTATCCTTTACAACTTCGCGTTGTGTTACAAGTTTATAGACGAGAAATGTCACTCCTCCTACAAGAATCACTATTAATGCGTACGAAATGCTTGATAAAATTTCTATATCCATAAACAGCGATTCCTGTTAAAATGTATATCAGTAATCCAAACTGATATAAATTATAATATGGTATTTTACCAAATTTCATTGAAAATGCAACCTGAACAAAACAGAGAAATGTGGAAAAAAGTAAAATTGTGTGAGGAGTCTGCAACTTCTTATAAAGAACAAATTTTACGAGATAATAAAGGGCTCCTAAGAGTGAAAAAATTATAAAGATATCTAAAATCAGCCATCTTGGAGAAAATTCTATTTTCCCAAGATAACTTCCTGAAGCATCAAATTGACTTATTCTGTAAAATATCGCTGAGAAAAGAAAAATTGTGGCAACAACCACCGCAAGATAAAAAAAAGGTCTAAAAGTAGTTTTGCGGCTATAACTTCTCCATGCAAGAAAATGCCCATAATACCAGGAAAATGTTATAAAATCACTAATCCAGTAAAAAAGAATACTCTTTACATCATCACAGGCTTTATCCCTTGGTATTATGTAAAAAGTAGAGTTAAGCACGCTCGTAAAAAAAATATAGACTATTAAAAAAGAAAAAACCTTATCTTCCTCATTCTTTCTTGAAGAAAAAAGAATTAAAAGTGCAAAAATCCCATAGAGAATATTGTTGATGTAACCAAACAACTTTCAGGTTTTTACAATTGAACTTCTACGGGATAAATACAGAATTTTTTAAGAGTCGGATTATAACCCCACGCAAGTCTATACTTTTTACCACTTCCGTCAACAAATGCTTTAAGATTTTCGTTAAATGTCCATGACTTCAATAAGTTAAAATCAGATTCAGTCATGTAGAGTCGAAGCAAAACACCATCTGTGTCACTTAAACTAAGCCAGTGGTCGAAATTTATGCTTTTCCTGCTGGGGTGCAACCACTTAGTAACTCCATTTTCAACCCATCCTCCATCTTTCCATTTCAAAACTTTTATCCTGTTCCACATTTCCAATGTTAATTCAGGTACCGGAGGGTCTGAACCATTAGCCATTTTAAAACCTCCTTTCTAAATTGTTGTTTTAACTTCTCCCCCCAAAACTTAAAACTTTCTCCATAGCCTTCTGAAGCCTGTCCCTTGAAACTGGCTTCGAAAGGACAAAAAAACCTCCATATTTTAATACCTCTGAAATTATTCTCGGATCATCGTAAGCAGTGTAAATAACTATTGGTACATCAATCCCATTCCTATCGAGCCACTCAATTAGAGTAATACCATTTTTTTGCCCTTCACCAAAATAGATATCAAGGATTATGCAATCGAAATTTTCGTGACGAAGTATTTTAATTGCTTCATCCACACTCTCCGCCTCTGAAATCGAAACCTCAAACTTCTCTAAAGAGCGCCTCATTGCCTGCCTGTCAGCCTCCAAATCCTCAACTATTAAAACCCGCCTTCTCCTCTTCCATAACGAACTCTCCTTCATCCATTTTTCGATTGCCTCTCTGTGAAATCTCCACTTCCCTCCCACTTTTAAAGATGGGATTTTCCCATCCTTTGCCATTCTTACAATGGTTCGAACAGGGACGGAAAATAGTTCAGACAATTCCTCAGCAGTTAATACCTCACTTTTTAAATTATTAGTCATAATAATTAATAACTAACAAATTTTTTAATAAAAAGTCAATACTAAACATTAAAATTTTTTAATTTTTTTAAATCTCTTTTATTCAATGTAATTTAAATGCATGAATTTCCGCTTTCGCACGAATGAACAGTTTTTATCCAAAAATCTGTTTTGGACAGCTGTGTTTTGAAATTAATCATTAATAGCATCCTGCGGTGACATATAAGGCAAATCAAAAAGTTTCGCCACTGGTTCGTAGGTAACTTTACCTCTGTAAATATTCAATCCTTTCCGAAGCACACTATTTCTTCTCAGAGATTCTTTCCATCCTAAATCAGCTATTTCCTTAACATATTTTTCAATTGCATTCGAAATTGCTATTGTCGAAGTTACAGGAACACAACCCGGCATATTTGCCACACAGTAATGAATTATTCCCTTTACTTTGAAAGTTGGTTTCGAATGCGTTGTCGGTTTTGATGTTTCCACACAACCACCCTGGTCAATTGCTATGTCAACAATTACAGAACCCTTTTTCATGAGTTTAAGGTATTCCTTCTTTACAACAATTGGAGCCCTGTCACCTGTCCTTAAAACAGCCCCTATAACAAGGTCAGCATCTTTTAGTACTTCTTGAATATTTTCCGGGGTAGATTCAAGGGTTTTTACCTTTTCCCCTAATAGATTTTTAATTTCCTTCAGTCTCTCTAAATTCTTATCCACAGCAGTGACATTTGCCCCAAGAGCGAGAGCAGTTCTTGCGGATGCGGTTCCTGAAACACCAATTCCTATAACCACAACATTCGGAGCAACCTCACCCTTCTCGAATGTAGCAAGGAGTTTCCCAACTCCTCCCTGTGGTCTCTGAAGATATTTTGCACCTTCCAGAGTAGCAAGCCTTCCAGCTATCTCACTCATGGGAGCAAGAAGCGGTCTTTTACCATCATGAGTTTCCACAGTTTCAAAAGAAATGGCAGTTACATTACTATTAATCAAACCAACTGTTAAATCCTTCGAGGAAGCGAGATGAAGATATGCAAAAAGAACATGGTTTTCATTCAGGAGTTTTATTTCCTCAGGCATTGGTTCCTTAACTTTCACTATTAGTTCACTCAATGAAAAAATTTCCTCATGTAAATTTACTAACTTCGCACCTGCTTTCTCATAATCCAAATCATTGAAAAGCGCTCCCACCCCTGCTGATTTCTCTACAAAAACTTTATGACCGCCCCGAACGAGATTCTCCACAGCCTGAGGTGTAAGAGCAATCCTGTATTCCTGCTTTTTAATTTCTTTTGGAATTCCTATTTTCATCGAAATCCTCCTTGCTATTTAAAATATTATTTAAAACTATCAAAAATATAAATTTTGAGTTTCAAGTAAAACATAAGATAAAAAAAGTCAATATATTTGAATGGTAAGAAAAACTTAAATATATTTTTATCCAGTAAAGTGTCTTTTTATCGTTGCCCCCTGTTAAATAAAGGAAAAAGTTTTTATAATTGCATTTATTATTTTATTTTAATTATTAGTAAATCATTAAAATGAGGTGATGCAATGACAACTGTAAGAGAACTTTTCCAAAAGATGCCCGAGCATTACAAAAAAGATGCAGCAAAAGGAATGAATGCAGTTTACCAGTTCGATATTACAGGAGAAGGGGGTGGAAAATGGTATGCTAAAATCTCTAACGGTGAACTAAATGTTATAGAAGGAGAATATCCAGAGCCAGACCTCACTGTAACCATGGACGCAAAAGACTACATTGACATGGCTGAAGGAAAACTGAATGGAATGGTAGCATTTACGATGGGAAAACTTAAAATTAAAGGGGATATGCTCCTTGCCATGAAAATGGCAACAATATTCAGTTTGACCTAAAAAAAGTTTAACACCTTATAAAGGTGGGACCTGACGAACTCCCATAGGACCAGGAACAGGAGAATTATCAAATTCTTCTATAACATAATATATGACTGCTATGTTTGATGGCTTATCAGGATAGGGACCTCCATGGAAAAAGTCATGTATCATGTTTATCCACCTGACTCTTTTCCAGTCGTCTTCTGGAACATTCGGGTCTGAAGGGTGAATCAACCTTGGTATCGCTCTTACTTCGTAAGCACCTGGTATGTCGAGCCATGCTATTGTTGCCTGAGGGTTTGCCATTTGATTGAGAAATGAATGAGTTTCAAACATAGGGGTGGTATAAAGTTCAAGAGAACCAAGAAGCCTGAAATCCCACATATTATAATCATTATAAAACCCTGTTAAAATTTGCGCTTTCGTCGTTTGAGAAGCATACCAGTTTGAAGTGACGGTTTCTATTGATTCGTCAAGCCTTTCACTCCTCGGGATAAAACCAAATCCCTTAAATGTATTGTTTAGCGTGAAATTACTATCCCCTCTATTCGCGCCGTATGTTGCAAGGGCTGCACTGTGAGGACCATCGAGGCACATCATACCGCCAGAGAGAACCGCAATCCTTGCTTGAAGATTCCATCTAACAAAGTTCTGGTCTAAAGAGCGAATGTAGTATTCTTTCCATGTTCCATCAGTTTTTGCCCTCACAATCCCTTCTTCCCAGCGGGAAGCATCAACATTTGAATGAACAAAATATCCTTCCTGGTTCCAGTAATGCTCCCTCGGGGGTTGAGAAGGTCCTGCCTTTGCTTCCCTGTATCCCATAAAAACAGATTTTTCACTGCCGGAAAAAATAGCCACAGGAACTCCAAGTCCTATTGCACTACAGGTTTTTAAAAATGCTCTTCTGCAAAGCCAGCCAATAGAATCAATCTTTCTTTTTTTTGTTTGATATTTTTCCTGATTCCTTTCTGAATTCATCTTTATCCTCCTGATTTACTGGTTTTTCACGCATCTGAAACCAAGATTCGAAAAAGCTTCCTCAGGGTGAAAACTCCCCCTGTAATATGTTCGTATTTCCTGAGAATGAGAACCAAAGCCTCCCCCCCTTGCTACTTTTGCAACTCCATTTTCTGGACCTTCAGGGTCGTTCGCAGGAGAATTGAGATAGTAATCTTTAGAATACCAGTCCTTAACCCATTCCCAGACATTGCCAGCCATATCACTGAGACCATAAGGGGAATCACCTGCAGGTCTCGACCCAACCCTGTCTGTATCCCCATCTATAGGGGAATTGAAATTGGCATTGGTTGATGTCGGAGAGGATTCACCCCATGGGTATGTTCTTCCATCCTCCCCACGAGCAGCCTTTTCCCACTGAGCCTCAGTAGGAAGGGCTTTACCCAGGCCCGAGCAATATTCCATCGCCTGATTCCAGTTAACAAAAATTACAGGGTAATCGTCGTATTCGGGATTCCCATAATAAGGCTCTCTTCCTGTATAAGAACCATCATATTGAGGAGCAGAACAGCAACCCGCTTCAACACAGGCACGATATTTTCGGTTTGTTATTTCGAAACGGTCAATTTCAAACGAAGAAAGAGTCACTTCATGCAAAGGATTATCCTCTCCTCCTGAAGTTCCCATTGTAAAAGTTCCTGAAGGAATAGTAATCACATCGCTGTCAGGAACGCAAATTCCATATTCCGCATGCAAACCGGAATCGCAAACAACTTGAGGAATATTGCATTCGCCAGGCACTTCCTCAAATTGAATATCCCTTTCATCCTGAAAATCTTCTATTACTTCCTCTGACACTGCATCGTAAATATCTTCCTCAATAGCACAGTCAGGACAATTCTGACATTTTTCCTTGCACCCTGTAAAAACAGAGAAAAAACTAAAGAGAATAAAAAGAAATTCACACTTTTTAGTCATAATCCTGCTCCTTACTCCTTTTTTAATCCTGAATAAAAATTATTCCCTTCCTGTTCATTTTTACGGAGGAGCACCACAATTTATCCAGTCCAGAACAGTTTGACGGTCATCCCCTCCTATGTGATGATAACTCTGAACATACCTCTTTATTGTATCAAGGTTGCTCGTAATATATGAGTAACTATCACGCCCGGGATGGCAACTTGTGCAATTTGCAGTAAATATCGGTTGAACCTCTGAAAATGTAGGGCATGGTTTTTCTTCTTCCACTGTATCAAAAATTGTTTCCTCCTGCTCAGGATTCGTATTGTCAATTACTTCTAAATCCACTAAAAAATCTTCTGAAATAATTTCGTCTTCTGAAGATACTTCCGCATTTTCTTTGCCATTATCTCCCGAGCAATTTGTAAGAAAAATAAAAAAAGTTAAAATAGTTAATAAAAATTTGCCGTTTACTGCCATTTCTTTCTTCTCCACCGAACTAAAGATTTCTTCATATTCATATATTGCAATTTGAAAAAAAAATAAATAGTAAGATTTAGAAACTTTACCCATGAATTTTTAATGATAAGCAAAAATATACTTCCCCTAATCAGCATTTTTGGTTGTTTAATTGACTTTTATATTCAAAGAACTTAAAAGAAAGCAAAAATTTTATAGAAAGGAGAGTAAGATGCGAAATAAAGAAGGAAAAAACACACATTCCCTGTTAAACAAATTATTTTTCCTGCTTAAAATCTCTTTATTTAGCGTATTACTTTTGCCATCAATTTCGTTTGCAGGAGAAGCGGAACTTATTCTTCCTGATTTACGGGAATCCTCATTTTTCGGGACAAACGGTCATAACCTTCTTCTCATAGGACTCGTTATATGTATTCTCGGTATGATTTTTGGCTTCATAATGTATATGGGAATAAAAAAACTTCCGGTTCATACTGCCATGAAAGAGATTTCCGAACTTATCTATGAAACATGCAAAACCTATTTGCTCACACAGGGAAAGTTTCTCATCATACTCGAACTTTTTATCGGAACAATAATTATCGTTTATTTCCTTATTCTTCGTCATTTTTCCCTCGATAAAGTGGCAATCATAATGCTTTTCAATATCATAGGAATACTTGGAAGTTATTCCGTTGCATGGTTTGGAATGCGTATAAACACCTTTGGAAACTCAAGAACTGCTTTTGTGAGTCTCAGAGGCAAACCCTTTCCAGTATATTCAATACCACTTCGTTCTGGAATAAGCATAGGAATGCTTTTGATATGCATAGAACTCATAATAATGCTAATAATTTTGCTTTTTGTCCCCGGAGATTATGCAGGTCCATGTTTCATTGGTTTTGCCATAGGTGAATCACTTGGAGCAGCAGCACTTAGAATCGCAGGAGGAATTTTCACAAAAATAGCAGACATCGGTTCAGATTTAATGAAAATCGTGTTCAAAATTAAGGAAGATGATGCAAGAAACCCTGGTGTTATAGCAGATTGCACCGGTGATAATGCAGGAGATTCTGTTGGACCCACAGCAGATGGATTCGAAACTTACGGAGTCACAGGAGTCGCTCTCATCACATTCATTTTACTCGCTGTAACAGGAGCGGATATAAAAATCCAGCTTCTCGTATGGATTTTCATGATGCGTATAGGAATGATTTTAACAAGCGGGATTGCTTATGGTATTAATGAGCTCTTTGCTAAAGCAAAATATGGCAATGCAGATAAGTTTAATTTTGAAACTCCTCTTACAAGCCTTGTCTGGCTAACTTCAATAATTTCAATTGCGATGACCTTTGGACTGTCCTATTTACTAATCCCCAACTTAGGAGATGGAACACTCTGGTGGAAACTTGCAATAATAATTTCCTGTGGAACAATAGCTGGTGCTCTTATTCCAGAACTTGTTAAGGTTTTTACATCCACAAAATCAAAACATGTTCGAGAAGTTCTAACTGCATCAAAAGAAGGCGGAGCATCGCTTAATATTCTTTCAGGATTTGTAGCAGGAAACTTCAGTGCATACTGGATAGGTATCTCAATTATAGTCCTCATGGCTATTGCTTATGGAGTAAGCACACAGGGATTAATCGACATTATGAAGGCACCAGCAGTATTTGCATTTGGACTTGTTGCTTTTGGTTTTCTTGGAATGGGACCTGTAACAATTGCTGTTGATTCTTATGGTCCTGTAACAGATAATGCTGGGTCAGTTTACGAATTATCTACAATTGAAACAATTCCAGACATTAGTAACGATATCGAAAAAAATTATGGTTTTAAACCTTTGTTTGAAAAAGCAAAGAGATTTCTCGAAGAAAATGATGGTGCAGGTAACACATTTAAAGCATCTGCCAAACCAGTTTTAATTGGCACCGCTGTAACTGGTGCAACTACACTTATTTTTTCTACAATAATAGTATTAACTGTAGGCTTAACAAAAGGGCTTGAAAATCTCTCTCTTCTCTTTCCACCATTTATGCTTGGTCTTATAACTGGTGGTGCAATGATTTACTGGTTCACGGGTGCATCAAATCAGGCAGTTACAACAGGAGCCTATAGAGCCACAGAATTTATCAAGAAAAACATCAAACTCGACACGACAGCACAAAAAGCTTCAATTGCAGACAGCAAGAAAGTTGTTGAAATCTGCACTGTTTATGCTCAAAAAGGGATGTTTAATATTTTCCTTGCTCTGTTTTTTGGGACTCTATCTTTTGCATGCATAAACCCCTTCTTTTTCATAGGTTATCTAATGTCCATAGCCATGTTTGGATTATATCAGGCAATTTTCATGGCTAATGCTGGTGCTGCATGGGACAATGCAAAAAAACTCGTTGAAACTGAACTTAATATGAAAGGAACTGACCTCCATGCCGCTACGGTCGTAGGTGATACAGTTGGAGACCCCTTCAAAGATACAAGCAGTGTTTCCATGAACCCGGTTATTAAATTTACCACCCTTTTTGGATTGCTTGCAGTTGAACTTGCAATAGAAATAAAAAACCCGGTAATAACCACATTGCTTGCAGCTGTGTTTTTCCTGGCAAGCGTTTCATTTGTCATTCGTTCTTTCTACGGAATGAGGATAGAAGGGGTAAAAAGCAAAGACGAATGAACAAATTAGTGCTCCGTTCTGTAAACCTAACCTTACTTTTCATTTTAACGACCATGAGGTCGTAATTCTTACCCAAAATTCCATGGTCATTTCGACTCCGTTCAATGACCGTGAACCAAAAATTGATTCATAAAATTGTAATAAAATGCTTCTCTGGACACACCAATTAATAAGGGGTATTATAAAATATTGAGAGTAAAAACCGGATGAGAGAATTAGAAGACCATGATACCGAAGATATCCGGGCTACACTTAATGGAGACAAAACTGCTTATGCAAACATTGTCGGTAGATATCAGAAATATGTATTTGCTCAAATGCGGAACTTTACCCGTAATTATGCTGAACAGGAAGAGCTTGTTCAGGAGGTATTTGTCGAAGTATTTAAAAGCCTTCGAAAGTTCAGAAATGATGCTCCTCTTCTTCACTGGATACGAAAAATTGCAACCAGAGTTGGATATCACTTCTGGAAGAAAAAAAAGCGTCAGGAAAACCTTCGCATGGCAATTGAACAGCAAAAACTTGATTGCGAAACAAATCCTGATGATATGTCGCCTTCGGAAGCAGGAGAGCGTCTGCACAACATCCTTGCAAAACTTCCACCAGAAGAAAGACTGATACTAACCATGTTATACCTCGAAGACAGCAGTATTCTGGAAGTTGCTGAAATAATGGGGTGGAGCCCTAATAATGTGCGTGTAAAGGCGCACCGGGCGCGTATGAAATTAAAACAAATATTTGAAGAAAACTTAACAGGAGAGGATAAAAATGAATGATTATATTTCATACATAGAAAAACTCTCGAGAAGGGCAAAGCAGGAAAATATTCCTGAAGGAGATGTTAGATTGAAGGTTATTGATAGAATTTCGTGGCAAATGGAGGAAAGATACCTGATTAAAACCGCCCTCAAAATGTGTAGTTTATACGCCCTCGCAGCATGCGTTGCAGTAATCTATGGTTATGGAATTTTTGCTGAAATGAGTAACCCGCTTCTTTCAATTTTGGAAGAAGCAGTGTTAATAATACCTTAAAAATCGGGAGGTGAATTTTTAATGGAAGAAGATATTAAAACAAAACCGGAAATTAGTGAAACCAGTCGAAAAGCCCTGAATACAAAAAAAACATGGTTCTTAACCATTGCAGTTACTTCAGGAGGCTTTGTTTGCGGCATAATTGTTGGAGCAATTCTGATGCAGGCAGTCCTTTTCAAAATGACCATTAAAGAATTTAGCAGGAGAGGTTTTAAAATTGAAAGTCATATAAAGAAAATTCAGGAGAATCTCGACCTTACCAATGAACAGGTTGAAAAATTCAAAAAACTTCTTGAAGACCATAGAAAGAACATGGAGGCAATTCATAAAAATGTTCGCCCCATGGTAGAAACGGAACTTGAATCTTTCCGCAAAAAAGTTGAAGCAATACTTACACCTGAGCAGGCAAAAAAATGGAACGAACAATTCAAAGAAAAAATGTCTCAGATGCTTCCCCCACTACCCCCACCCCCTCCTGAAAGATTTAAAAACACTCCTCCCCATCATTTTCAAGGAGGCGGCAATTAATTTTCAAATAAAAATCCTACCCCTGTAATAATTTTAAAAGAATTGCCACTTATTATAAAGAGAGTCACATGTGACATTACAACATTAAAAAGTAAAGGAGGAAATAAAAATGAAAAGTGAAAAGAAAAATGAAAAAATTATTTTAAAATGTCTTCCTTTCCTGCTCATCGCATTTTTTGCTCTGTCTGGATGCACAAACGCACCTGACGAGGGAAAAGGCTTCAATACAGATTATAAAGGTCTTGTGGATAAAACTGCGAAGCCACCTGTAAATATAGACAAAGACGGCGATGGTTTCATATCTTACGATGAGGCTTCCACTCTTCCATGCATGAACGAAGATTTGTTCAAACGTCTGGACAGAAATGGTGATGGCAGGGTATCTGTAGACGAACTTCCACCTCCCCCACCACACAGAGGTATGGGATTTAAGCATCACAAAATGCCTCTACCGTCTGAAATTGACAAAGATGGCGATGGTTTCATATCTTACGAAGAGGCTTCAGTCCTTCCTTTCATGAATGAAGATTTGTTCAAACGAATGGACAGAAATGGCGATGGCAGAATATCTGTGGACGAACTTCCACCTCCCCCACCACCCTTCTGTGGTAATGATGACAGTCTAACGACATCTCCATGAAACAAGAATGTCCTCTTCAGGATTAAAATTCTCAAAAAATGCCCTGTAAACAACAGTTTTATTTTCAACTTCTTTTTTAAATGCACCAGGAGTAATCGAAATTTTCTTCCTTGCAATAGAATCTGGAACCTCAATTTCAAACAGGGCATGCCTGAGAGGCATTCCCCATCCCGCCACAGTTTTTATTATATAACCAAAATGGCAACCTGCAATTTTCTGAACATATCTTACAACAACTTCTTTTCTTTTACCTTGAGGGACATTTATATAAAATTCAATGCTTTTTCCCTTCTTTTCAATTTTGCCAGTTGAACCGTCAACTGAAAATTCTTCAGGAAAAGGCATTGATTCATCAATCATAAAGGGGAAATCAACTTTCACCCCTTCATTTTGCCTGTTAGGGTTATAAAAAAGGTATCTTCCAGTCACTACTACTTCAATATTTCCTTTCTTTGAAATCTGAACTTTTAAATTAACTTTTTCCTCATCAAAAATCACATTTTGACTTCTAACGGGAAACCACTTTTCATAGGGAATTTCCGGACAAATCGGTGGATTTCCAGTTTTCTCTGGCTCACCTGCCACTCCAAGTGCCCATCCAAGTAAAAATTTCCCCCCTCCTTCTAAACTTATTCCTTTCCATCCAATATTCATCGCAATTATTGTCTTATTATCGAGCGGACGGTTTGAATCTATATCTGATTCTTCGTGTGCAAAACTATTTGCCCAGTAAACAGCAGTTGGATGCTTAACAAAGGGAGAGATTCTTATAAAATTTGCCTGATTGGAAAAACCCCCTTCACCTTCCCCTCTAAAACGATTCCCTAAATCGTAAAGACCACCACAAACAAAATCTTTACCATCAATTCCATATTCATTCCTTATTATTTCACTTTTAACCCCTGATTCATCTTTCATCATAACCCACCCCACATCTCCCTCACTTGACTTATATGTTCCTATCCAGGGGTCTTCTCCAATCCAGTAATCAAACTCAACTTTTTCATGACACCTATTCTCGATTGTTTGAGTAAATATAAGAAATCTATCACCTGAATTCCATTCTACAAACCTCGACACCTTAAAACATCCCCCTTCATTTACCGACTTAAGAACGATTTTATCTTTTGAAATCTTATAAATTCTTCCTTCGGTATAAATAAGTCGCTCCCCCTTTGCTCTTTCACCGTAATTCTGGGACCATCCAAAATTATATTTTTTCTCTGTTTTAATTTCGAAAATTGTATCATCGAATGCACACCAGATATTGAGAAAATTAAATCCCCTTATAGGTTTTGCAGGCACATACATGAAGCCTGGTGAATTAAAACCTCCTATCGAAAGTCCTCCTGTATATCCTTTAAATCCGCACTGAAAACAAACCTCTATTCTCGAACCATCTTCAAAACTCTGCAATACAGGACCTCTTCCTGTTCTTTCGTCCCATCCAATTTTAAAAGGATTTTCTCTAATAATTTTTCCAGAAGCAAATTGCATCAAAGAAGGAATTTTCGAAAAAGATTCGTTTTCACCAGCATCATGTTTTAATTTCTCACCCTTTCCCCTGCATGATACAATCCACCCTCCGCTAAAAAAAATAAGAAATAAAAACAAAAAAAATCTTTTTAGCAAAACCCATCGTAACAATGAATAAATTCGAATACAAAGACAATCAGATAATCTATTCCACTCGCATTGGGCTTTAGAGTAAATTTTAAAAAAACCTTTGCCTGACACAGGAAGGAGAGCTCATATTTATCAATTTAAGAATTTACTTAGTTTTTTTAATTCTTCTTTTACATTTCCAGATGAAAATAGAAACGAACAAAGTACCAGCAAGAAAAATTAAAAAATATGGCACTCTTGAAGATTTACTTCCATAAAACTTTACATGATTGATACTGCAACCCCCTTCTTCCGGAAAACAACTTGGGTCAATTTCTTCTACAGTCACTGGATTATTATATGTAATCTCGGAAGAATATGGTGAGCAGTTATCCCCCTTAAGCGCATAATAGTAAGTTCCTGGACGGACACACTTATCTGTAAAAGTACCCTCAAAAGAATAGAAATCAACATTACTATAGGGTTCATGGTGTGTTATTTGTTCAAAATCACCCGGTTTAACTTCAGTAACAACCTCTGTACTTGAATCATTGAAGTCAAGGGATACCTCTCCATATTCACCTTGAATAACTTTTTTCCCTCTATAAATCTTTCCAGAAGTGCAACCACCCTCCCATGCTTGAATTGCAATTTTCACATCCTGAGTACCTTCTTGCTGGTAAGCATCAATTGAAGTCCCATATGGCAATGGATTTGCTTGCCCTGATGATGAAAACAGGTATATCACCACTGCGCATAACATAAAAATTAATAACTGTTTTTTAATTACTAAATGTTTTTGGTCATACATATTAAACCTCCTTTAATAATTTTTATAGGAATTAATATTATTATAAAAAAATTTTTATGCAAATTTTTTTTTACTTCTTACCACTCTTCACTTTTCTGCACTAATGATCATGCCTTATTTCCATAAAAACAGATTACAATAGTAAATCCCTCAGTCATTCCCGTCCCTGTTTTCACAGGAGTAAACATGGATTCCTGCTGGAGGAATAGATTCCTGCTTTCGCAGGAACAGGGTTTACCCCTGCGAAGGCAAGGACAGGAATGACATTCTATCATCGTAAAAATGGAAGTGGGAATGACACATAGAGCATATTAGCATACAAAATTTTGAAGGGTGGCAAGTTTTTTACTTCAATATGAAATTAAATGAGTTTTAATTCGGTAACTTTGGGGTCAATAATTACCTCTTTCCTATCCAAATCCAGTTTCATACGCCATTTCTGCATTGTGGAGGCGCCTATGATAAAATCTTCTGCAAGTTTTTCCGCCACAACAATTTCGTCAGAAATTGTCAATCCATTAATTATAATTTCCAAAGCGGTTCTGTGCGTTGCTTCCATTTTACTATTATTTTCAAGACTAAAGATTTTTGGTTCAGGATACTTTAACAATGTTGCCATTTCCTCCGCTATATTTTTTCGAATAAACGAATATGTTGCTCCACTATCGAAAAGAGCATGTATTTTTCTTCGCCCCTTATCTCCTGCGATTTCAATATCTTTTGTTATCACACTCATTTTCAATTCAGGAAAATAAATCAAAGTCACGAAACCCTGAATTTTCGATTCCATTTTTAATTTTCTTTTTTGCTCTCGATTCGAGCTGTCTTGCCCTCTCCCTGCTTACCCCAAGAATCCTTCCTAAATCAGCAAGGCTATGCTTCTCATCATCCAGAATTCTCTTTTCTATTATGAATTTTTCCCGAGAATCGAGCAAATCCATGGAACTTTTTAGAATCTGTTTCAGTAGTTTGCCCTTTTCAAGTTCCATAACTTTCTCTTCAGGGTCAGGGGCGCTACTTTTGAAAAAATCACCAATTGAAGCTGTTCCATCAAAATGTCGAACTGGTGAATCGAGAGAAATGTCGAAAGACTCAAGAGCATCTACCATTCTTGCAACTTTTTCTCCCGTTAACCCTATTCTTCTTCCAGTTTCTTCGTATGTCTTTTCCATACTTCCATACAGGCACAAATCCCTTGCCCTTTCCCGCCTCAATTTAAAAAAATACTTACTCCTGAATGGTCCACTACCAGTTTTCCCACCAAGATAAGAACGCATAATAAAATTAAGCATATAGGCTCTTACCCAGTATGCTGCATAAGTAATAAATCTTGTCCCTATTGATTTTTGATATTTATCGAAAGCAACAAGTAATCCTAAATTACCTTCTGAAATCAAATCCTCTACACTGACTGGATAACTACGATAATTGAGAGCGATTGCAACGACATATCGTAAATTAGAAAGCAAGATTCTGTTTCTTGCTTTTTCTGCCTTTTTTCTCTTCCACTGGATAAACAGTTTTCTCTCTTCTTCCTGAGTTATTTTCGGTATTTTCAGGACTCTCTGAATATAATCCTGAACAACCCGGGGTACTTCCTGTTGAATATTTTCCATATTTTTCTCTCTTTCTTTTACAATTTAATCACAATATTTAAATTAGCAAGCGTATAGTAAACATTTATGGGGAAATTTTGCCACCCCCGGTTATGAAAATTAAAATTTATGGATTCCTGCTGTAGTCTGCCCATGCGAAGGCAGGAGCAGGAATGACTGTGGGTTTTTGCAGGAAAAAGCGATTACTACCTCTCTGTCATCCATGTCCCTGTTTTCACAGGGATAAACTCGGGGGGAGTCCTCTATTGTTTATAAGTTATTTTCATAGTATAAATAGTATTCATAGACACATGGAATACATTTATCTTGATAATGCTTCCACAACAAAAATTGATTCTGAAGTTCTACAATTTATGATAGACAAGCAAACTAAATTCTATGCAAACCCCTCCTCTTCCCATATTCTTGGAGCACAATCTTTTAGTGCTATTAAATCTTCTGCAAACCAGATAATAGAATGTATTGGAGATCCGGGTATCTGGGAGGTAGTTTTCACAGCATCAGGAACGGAAGCCAACAATCTTGCTATATCAGGATACTCCTCAGGACCATCAGGACGAAGAATTGTAATTACATCAATTGAACATAGTTCAATTTTGGAACCATGTAAATTACTAACAGAAAAAAAAATAGAAGTAATAAAGGTTAATCCAGAAACAAATGGGATTGTAAAACCTGAAAATTTAATGAAACAAATCAATTCCAGTACCTTTCTCGTCAGTATTCAACATGCAAACAATGAAATAGGAACAATTCAGCCTGTCGAACTTATAGGTCAGGAAATTAAGAGACTTTTCCCGGAGGTTCTCCTGCATGTCGATGCAGTCCAGAGTGCGGGAAAAATTGATTTAAAAGGTATAGGTCAGGTTGCAGACCTCATTACACTGAGTGCTCACAAATTTCAGGGACCAAAAGGAGTTGGTGCATTGCTTATAAGAAAAGGAATTAAAAAGCCAGCACCAATAATTAGAGGAGGTGGACAGCAGGGGGGAATGAGAAGTGGTACTGAAAACACGCCGGCTATTATGGCAATGGCTTTCTCGCTTATAAAGAAAACAAAAAATCTTCACGAATCAGCAAAATATTTATTTGAGCTTGAGAAGGTCTTTGATTCCAATTTTGAAAACACTTCCCTTGCAAGAAGAATCTTCTCCGATTCCTCTCATATTCCAGGCTTTATCGTTGTTGGATTTGATGGTCTTCCATCGGAGGTTTTGGAACATGCAATGGAAAAGGAAGGAATAATCATCTCTTCTGGTGCTGCATGTTCGTCCAGAAAAAACAAAAGGTCACATGTTCTTGAAGCAGTCAAACTTAGCAGAAAAACAAATGTGGTAAGAATCGTAGCATCAACGGAAACAAAACCGGATGAAATGGTAATAACTGCTCGAAAATTAAAACAAATAATTGAAAAAATTTCATCCTCTCAATAAATTTCCATCCAGAAGACATGCTACCTCTTCAGTATAAGACCCATCCCTTTCATGAATTATTAAAGGGGGCAAAATTTCTGTGACTGTATTCCTTTTCGTCCCACTTTTAAATTCTCCTAAAAAAGCATTTGCAGGGCGGTCAATTAAAGAGTGAACAAAACGCAAACAAACTGGTTTAATTCCCCTTTTTGCTGTTTCCTTCAATACTTCTTCGACTCTAAACGATGGGAAAATGGCACAAAACCTCCCACCGGGAAGAATGATTTCTGAGACTCTTTGCAAAAGGTCTCCAATACTCATCTCCAGCTCATGCTTTGCGACAGCTACAGCATTAGATTCAGAAACTCTTCCCAAACCTTTTCTTCTATATGGAGGGTTTGAAACAACAAGGTCAAATTTCCCGATATCACCAGGTAATCTTTCCCTCAAATCCGCCTCCACAACTTCTGCTATATCAGAAAATCCATTGATTTCCACCCCCCTGCGACAGGCTTCAATCAAGTATTTGTCCTTTTCCACAAAAACTGCTTTTTTAACCTTTTTCGCCCATAAAAGAATAAATCCTACTACTCCACAACCTGCTCCAAGGTCAGCAACCGAATTGTAACTTCTCTTTGATGCAAAATAACCTAAAAGAACAGAATCTATAGCAAAACGATACCCCAGTCCTCTGACAGGCTGAAACAAATGAATTTTACCTCGAAAAATAGAATCACAGGTAAATTGTTCCGTCATATTTTTATTACTGTGGCACCTGGTCAGGTCTTGTTCCTTTAATAGAAACAGATGTAAGAGTATCGGGGAAAGTTTGAACCACTCTCCATCCTAAATTTACAATCCCTTCTCGTGGTATAGAAGCAAGGGCAGTTACATAAACCAGTGTATTTGCTTCAACTTCTATTGCTGCATAAAGTCCATCTAAATTAGTTCCAAATTCTGTACGACCACGGTCAGGATAAAGCTTATCTTCTTCACCATTGAAATATGTCAGTACTGTTGGTCTTGGGTTCGTCCCGGTAGTGGCAAAATAAATCCTGACATCGGAACAATCATGTATCTCTCCTGCTACAGCGCTCTTGCCCGGTGCGATTCCACTTGGGTCACCAGCGCTACCAGGAATAAGCCTCCAGTCATCTACTGAGAGAATACGAGCTTTGTAAAATACCTTACCCTGCTCTACATCGTTATCGAAAAACCATACATTATAAGTAACCATGTCTTTCCAGATTCCAGTATCACCTGAAGTTTTCACGATAAGTGGCGTATTCGTCGGTATGGTATCGGGTATTTCGAAATAGGCAAGTTTACGACAATCTTCAGTATCAGCATTCTTCTCGACGCAAATACCAGGACAAAGACGGAGTTCATCACCAACTTCGTGAGGTACGGGAAGTTCTGCCTGATGAATTTCGCATGTATCTTCACTTACTGCCATCCCTAAAAGACTTCCTAACTGTCCATTCTCCGCTTCCTCGTAAAACTCCACCTTCACTCCTGTACTTGCTGGTCCTGTAGCATACACATCAACAATACCATGAACAGAAACCTGTTGTGGAGGTCTGGGTTGTGGATAACCATCGGGTCGAAGACATGAAATGTCAGGCTCACCTTCCCCGCAGTAATCACTCATATCATTGCAGGAGGTTCTACCTGCATTATTACTGGGGATTTTAACACAAGCGCAACATGATAGCACCTCCCCCTCAAGACACAAAGGAGGATTATTACAGGGTGGACAGGTTTCATATTTAACTGTAACTTCATCCCCTCCATCAGATTTTGTACCTCCGCCATTTCCGCATGAAATTACAAAAAGCCATAAAGAAAAAAACATGAACAGTTTACCGGATTTATTATTCTTTAAATACCTCATTTTAAAATCCCTTTCAGGTCAATTTTAGTTTCTTTTTTATCTCTTCTTTCCTCTTCTCATACTCAATTTCCCATTCCCTGGTACCCTCAACTATGTTCTTCATCTTTTCCCTAACTTCTCTGTCAACATCTTCGTCAACTGACATATGTTTCCTGAGCACAGACCGCATCTTGACATTTAAAGTGGGATCGTCGCTAAATACTTCTTCCACATGTGCGGAATGCATGAAACATTCTATTATCTGCGAAACCAAATAAGAAATAGCATCCTCCCCTATACCAAAACCCTTTTGTTTTGCAACCATTTTTTTAACTTTTGAAAAATCAGAATAACTCATTCCCATCTTTGAAAGCCTATCCTTTGCTTCCTCATCAATCAATCTTTCAACTCGAAGGTATTCCTTTAAAACAGCCTCCACATCCTTCTCCACCTCTTCCTGGTCAGTAACTTCAATATCCCCTTCATTGATGAGGGTTCGAACTAATTCTGCAGATATTATTGGAATTTTACCTTGATAAAGTCTCACTTTTACCTCCTCCAGCTTTATTTGTTAAAGTAATTAATAATAAAATCTATATATTTATTATGATTCGTTGACAATATAATTTTAATAAAATATTTTTCTTTTCAAAATTTAAAAACTATTAATTTTTATTCTAACAATAGAAAGGAGTTTTAACATGAGTCAAACAAATCCTTTTGCAATGGCACAGGCACAACTTGACGAGTGTGCAGCAATACTAAAACTCGACGAAGGAACTCATATGGCTCTCAGGTGGCCAATGAGGGAACTCGTCGTTACGCTTCCCGTTAAAATGGATAATGGAAAAGTTAAAGTATTTCGTGGTTACAGAGTTCAGTATAATGATGCTCGTGGTCCCACAAAAGGAGGAATAAGATTCCATCCTGACGAAACAATAGACACTGTTAGAGCCCTCGCAGCATGGATGACATGGAAAACTGCTGTAGTGGACATCCCGCTGGGTGGTGGAAAAGGAGGAGTAACCTGCAATCCAAAAGAGATGAGCCCTGGCGAACTTGAAAGGCTGTCAAGGCAGTACATAAGGCAAGTGGGGCGAATAATTGGAATTCATAAAGATTGTCCCGCTCCAGATGTATATACAACCCCGCAGATAATGGCATGGATGATGGATGAATATTACTGGCAAATCGGCTACAATGATTTCGGTGTAATCACAGGAAAACCTTTAGCGGTAGGTGGAAGTGAAGGAAGGCATGACGCTACAGCAAGAGGAGGTATTTATACTGTAAGAGAAGCATGCAAACTTCTCAAAATCAACCCCAAAGATACAACATACGCAATTCAGGGTTTCGGTAATGCAGGACAGTATGCTGCAACACTCCACAAAGAAATACTCGGTGGCGGAAAACTTGTAGCAGTAAGCGATTCCCGTGGAGGCGTTTATAATGAAGCTGGCATTAACCCGGATGAGATAATTAAATTTAAACTCGAAACCGGTAAAGTATCAGGATTCCCCGGAGCAAAACCAATTACGAATGAAGAACTTCTTGAACTCAAAGTTGATGTTCTTTATCCCGCTGCTCTTGAAAATGTCATCACAAAAGAAAATGCACCTAACATAAAAGCAAAAATACTTGCTGAACTTGCTAATGGACCTACAACACCAGAAGCGGACAAAATATTATTCGAAAAAGGAGTTTATGTAATTCCGGATTTCCTCTGCAACGCAGGTGGAGTTACAGTTTCCTATTTTGAAATGGTTCAAAATGCATATAATTACAGGTGGGATATTGATACAGTTTATAAACGGCTCGACGATAAAATGACAAAAGCATTCTACGATGTTCATGAGACAAGCAAACAGTACAAAACCCACAACAGACTTGGTGCATACCTCGTAGCAGTTAGAAGAGTAGCGGATGCGATGAAATTGAGGGGGTGGGTATAATCCCTCCTATGTGAGAAAGGATTTTTTCGGTTTTTTTCTTCTCTGTAACTGCAGTAAAAACTCTTAGTGCATTAAGTCCCATTATTTTTTTAACATCCATTTCAGAAAATCCTCTCTTGAGGAGCTGAACCGCAAGAGACTGAATTTTTTCAGCGTTATCGAGGTCTTGCGGAGGACTTGAGCCATCAAAATCACTTCCAAGTGCCACATGGTCAATTCCAGCAACTTTAACAATATGAACAATATGTTCCACAACATCAAGCAAACTTATCATATTCCTGGGTTTTGACGAGAGAAATCCCCTGTGGAAATTTACACCTACTACGCCCCCTTTTTGTGAAATTATTTTTATCATCTCATCACTTAAATTTCTTTCTATATCCATAAGTACCCGTGAACAGGAATGAGATGCAATAAACGGGTCATTCGAAAATTTAGCCACATCCCTAACCGTCTGGTCTGAAGCATGAGAAACATCTATCACCATCCCCAAATTATTTGCCATCTTTACAAGTCGGATCCCTTTTTCAGTTAATCCATAATTTCCTCTCTTATCCTTAGAGTTGGAACTCCCGGCAAATTCATTGGAATCGAACCATGTAAGACCTAAAATCCTGATACCATAATGATATAGTAAATCAACTTTACTCTCGTCTCCAGAAAGTGAAGAAAGTCCTTCAATACCAAGCACCCCGGCAATCTGCCCCAGCTGCCTTGCTTTTAAAATCTGTGTTCCAGTCAAAGCTAAAGCAATTTCATCTGGATACTGTTCTTTCCATTTATAAAATGCCGACGCCATACTCTCCACCGTGCCCCATCCTTTACCAGGTGGAACCCATATTGCGAAAACCTGTGCCATGTATCCCCCCTTTTTCATTTTTTCAATATCAATAGAACCAGAATTCTGCTTTATGTCCAGAGGATTTTTTAAATTCTGGTATAGAGTATCACAATGAAGGTCAAAAACAGGATAGAGTTTATTTTGCTCTTCTGAAGAATTCAGGGGAAAAACAGAAAAAGAGAAAAAAAGAAATATCAACGATTTTTTAAAACCCGGCAACTGAAAGGTCACTTGTAAGTAAAGCGGAGTTCGTAATCACAAATATGGAAAACATCCCCTTCATCAATCCTCTTGCTATCAATCCTCTTACCTGCAAACTCTATTCCGTTCACGCTTCCAAGGTCCTTTATATAATATGCACCGTTGTGATAAATAATAGCAGCATGTTTTCTCGAAATATTTCCATCTTTTATCGCTAAATCAGAAGTTTTTAAACCCCTGCCAATAATAAACTGCTCTTTGGTAATGGGAATTCGCTGACCATTAAAAATCAAATATAGCGTCGGTATTGTCCCTGCCATTTGTGGTATCGAAGCAGGACCGGGAGGAGGTGTTGTCGAAGGAGCCCCCCCCATCGGGAATAATCCAGATGGAGTAGGGGGTTGCGGGGAAGCAACTCTGCCAAAGGGGTCAGTATCCATTGTGGGGCGCATTGGAACAGATGGCTGTTTTTGCATATATTGAGAAGGTGGAACAGGCGAAAATGGTGATTGCGGAATTGATTGTCTCGGCATAGCAGGCTGGGTAACCTGTGGCTGAGGAGGAATTGACTGAGCAGGTGGAGCAACCTGAGGAGAAGGTTGAGGCATAGGAGGGGGAGCTGAAATTCTCTGTCCTGCCGGTGGTGGAGCAATAGGACGAACAACTCCCTGTGGAGTTGGTGGTACCCCACCCATGGGAACCCCTGGTGGAGGAGTTCCTGCACTTTCTCCCTGAAATGATTCTGGAGGGATGGAAGAATCCCGACCCTGTGGAGTAGCATACTTTCTCGAACGAGCATACTGTCTCATAGCTTCATTAATGAGATAATCAACAGAGCATTCGAGTTCAACTGCCATTTTTTCAAAAAGTCCCCACAGGTCATCCCTGCATTGAAAATGTCTCATAGTTTTTCTGGTTCTATTCTGTACCATGAATAACCCTATAGACCCATATTATTTAATCGTTAATAATATATTAAAATAAATAACAAAAAAAATTCAATATTTAAAATTATTTTTTACCAATTCTTTTTTCCAGTTGTGTTAGAGACCACTTTGCAACATCTCCAACTGTTTTAAAATCAACCGCATCCACTTTTATTATTTTCCCCTCCCCTATCATGATTTCACCCTCTTTTGCCTTCCAATCCTTCAATTTTCCACCATCTGAAATAAATTTTTTCACCTTCTCATAATCCTCTTCTTCACCAATCAAACCAAGGGTAAATATTGCAATTCCTCTCGATATACTCTCTTTAGCGCCCAAAAGGGGTCGAAGCTGTTCCAGAACCTTTTTTCTTCCATTTTCATCAAGAGGCTTTCCGTCATTATCCTGAGTAAAACGAAGCATCACAAAATCCCTCAAATCCTCAAAATTCTCCCATGGGTCTTTTTCCGAAGCTATTTCTTTTAAAATAGCAGGAATAGCTTCAGGACCTGCAAGTTTCATAATTTCATCCACACCCACACCACGAAACTTGTCTTTATCTTTGCCTGTTTCATGGATGAGTTTAAGTAATCTTGGAACCACCGATTTATCACCAATGCAAACTATTGCGTCATAAGCAAAATTTCTCGACATATAATCCTGTTGAGGGTCCTCTGCAATTGCAAAGAGTTTATCCATGTCTTCTTTATTGCATAACTTGTATTGCAAATATGCTATTAATCCACCTCTCTGAACCCTTGCAGGAATTTTAAGATTCGCACCAAGTTCAAGAAGAAACTGTCTGACTTCCCTTCCCCCCATCCTTGCCATCGCTACTAAAAGAGGTTCTTCGACCTTGCCCTGCCTTTCCCTTGCCATTAATATCAGCCTTTTGCCAGCTTCCTCTTTTACATCTGCTGAAGCTATTTTAGAAAGTATTTCTGTTACCTTATCATAAGCAAGAAAACCTGGAACAAGTGTCTGCACCAAACCTGAAGCAGCTTTTGGACCAACATTCATTAATACAACTTCTACAGAATACCTGCCAGCAAAAAATCTCCCGTTGAAATCTTCCACGCACCACTGGACAAGGGCATCTTCGATTTGAGGTTTAACACTTTGAGGTGCCAGTGGTAAAACTACATAAAGAGCATCCTTTGCAGCAACCTGCTCAGCAGTAGGTGGAGAGGGTGGTTTATTTCCTTCTTTGATGGCATTAACGAGAAGTGGAACTAATTGTTCTATAACTGAAGCTCTCGACGATGGTTCTAAAACTTTAAATGCTTTATCAAATTTGTTCCAGTCTTCTATAGATGCAAGCGCCCATGCTGCTTCTGCTCGTAACCTGGGGGTATATTTAGTATCGAGCAAAACAGCAGCGAGTTTATCCGGTCCCTTTTGAGTTTTTTTCCATGTTTCTATATCCTTCGAAGTAACGGTGCAGGCCAAAATTGTAGTGAAAACAGTTAAAATGAAAAAATGGGTTATAAGGTATCTTTTTTCCATTTTTATTTTCCCTTGAAATAAGTCTTTAATTTTCACTTATTAATCACAGGAAAAAAAATGTCAACCTTATAAATTTTCTTACCATTCTTCAAAATTTTGTTCCTACCCCTGCTTTCGCTATCAGATGGCTGAGTGGAACCGAAGCCACCCTAAAATATAATTTCGCGCTCGGGTGCCTGAGTGAAATCGAAGCAAGACTCCGCTTGTATATAACTGGTATATAACTCAACGGACGCGACCCTTAAAACCCTCGGCGAGGTTTGCATTTGCAATGATTTATGTTATTTTAATAATAAAATGCACGAATGTCTCTCACATATTCAAAGAAATCTGAAAAAATTTTCCCATTTGTTCTTATTTTCAGTATCCATTTTCTGGCCTCAGGAATTTGAAAAAATGAAGAACCAGATTTACCAGTCAAGAACAATTAGTATCACAGAAATTGATAAAATTTTAAAATACGAAGACGAAGAATCGATTCCTCTTCTTATCAACCTCAGTGATTCATGGGACACCGGGACTTCCCGATATGCAATCAATCGTCTTTTTGATTTTTACACTACAACATGGTTTATTCCTTCAGATAATCAATTCCTCCTGCCACCAACCTCAATTCTAAAAAAATACCTCGCATCTTCGTCCCCTGTTTTGAGGAGTGCAGGGTGTCAGATAGCTGCACAGTGGGCAGCGGTAGATCTAATCCCACAAATAGATAATCTAACCCAGGACCCTGACTATGATACGAGAGTAGTTTGCACTGAGGCATTTTTTGCACTTTTGGGAGGGAATTTTCCCGTTTCAATCAACTCCCAAAAAATTTCTCAAATCCTTCAGAGCGGTTATCATGAAATAAGAGAAATTGCACTTAAAAAAATCGCGGAATTCAAAATAAAAGAAGGATTTGATTCTGTAAAAATGATGACTGTGGATGATTCCCCTGAAACAAGAATTCTTGCCCTCTCCGCTATTTCCTCTATAAATCCTTCTCTGTCATTACCCTTAATACAAACAGCCCTCAACGATGAGGACCCGCAAGTCGTGACATCTGCAATAGAAATTCTTGGACAAATTAAAACAAATGAATCTATGGAAATTTTAGAAACCATTTTGTCGAAGTCTGACAAAACCCAAAACCAGATTTCTGCAATAAAAGCAATTGCGGAAATTTGCACACCCCGGTCTATAAATATACTTTTAAATTTTCTTGATAATCCTGCTTTATCGTACGAAGCAATTCGGGGACTTGTGAAATGCAACAAGGGAGGAGAAGAAAATATTTTGAAGATTTTAAGTAAAACTTCAAATAGTTCCATCCGAAATTCACTTTTCGAGATAATTTGTTCAAATCCTTCAGAGCAATGCGTTACAGCAATTACCCTTTTACTAAAAAATGAAACGGGAATGGAACAAACGCTCATTAGTTATCTCGATAAATTTCCAAGCCAGAGAGCATTAATTAACTTGCTTGAGTTAGCAGAAAATGGGAATGAAAAAATACGAATTTATGCCCTGCAGGCAATGAACAGATACTTTGAAAAATTTGGTTTCGTGAGTTTTTCTTCGGATACCATACTAAACGCTCTTTCCGATGAATCAGAAAGTGTAAGAATAGAAGCACTCAAAATGGCTTTAAAATGGAAAATAAAAGGTGGTGAAAAAATTGTAAGGAGGCTCTTCAATTCAAACTCATTGATAGAAAGGGAACTTGCTGGTTTATACCTCTTTGCTACGGAAGAAATTTTCTCTAACGAAATTTTGCTACAAAATCTTTTTGAACTTAATGAAGATGTTCGAATAATAACCGCAAAAACAATTTTTGAAAACCCACCTGCGAAATGCTCAGAAGATCTTATAAAAATGACTATTCGACAAAAAGATTTTTATGATTGCAGTTATTCGGGGTGCTTTGAACGATTTGTATTTGCCGGGTCAATTCTAAAAAAGTGTCCTGATAAAAAAAGTGAAAGAATCATCAAGGAAATACTCGAAAAAGGCAATGAAATTGAATCTATTTTTGCAGGAGTAGCGGGACTAATATCATCCAGCGAAACACTCATGGATACCCTTATCATAAAATTAGAAAAAGCAAAAAAAACAGAAATAGAAAGAGAAATCTCTGTTCGAGCATGGATGGTTAATAACAGTAGAGCGAAAAAACTTCTTCAACATCTTCTTTCGAGTAACGACCCGATTGCAAGAAGTGGGGCACTACTCTCAATCCTGAGCTCGGAAGCAATTCCAGTAAAAGAAAAAGCCAATTATTTTCTAAAAGCCATTGATGACGAATTTGATTTCGTAAAGGTAAACGCACTTTTTGGATTATCCCAAATTCCGAAGGAGGCAAAAAAGCTTGAAGAAAAAATATGTGAAAAGATTAATAAACCTTTAAATTTTTACGAATCAATTGCAGCATTAAACCTCATTTCAACTACAGGTATATCTTGTAAAATCGGCTATGATTCGATAGGAAGGTTTTTACTTGGAAAAAATGAAATGCTTTTCCAAGCGGCATTAATTTCTGCGCAAAAAATTCTCGAAGGTAAAAAACTGTCTGATATATCCCCATCTCTCAGGTTTGCCCTTGTTCAATGCGCTATCTCGAATAAAAGTGAAATCAATAGAAATATTTGCCGGCAACTTACACAGTTAAACCCCATCACAGCAATAACAGAGGGAAAGAAAAATACACCTCCTTTTGTTGCTTCCTCAACAATAAAATTACTCCCAAAAACTAAAATTGATGGATTCGGTGGTAACTATAGTAACTCAATTACAAATATTGACTTAAAAAAGCATATTCTCCCTTTTGAATTTTCAATAAAACCACTTGAAAATTATCCTGTATATTATCCCCTATTTTTCATTGATTCTGATATGAAAATTTTCTCTCTTTTTAAAAACAAGGTTGGTTTTTCAGGATTTGATTTTCTCCCGGATGAAAAATATACATGGGCTGATTCTATCTTTTAACCCTTCTTTTTAATATTCAATGGCAAGCACTATTTGAAGTCTTAGCGGATGGTCGAGACTTCTAACAGCATTAGGTATGGCTTCAATTTCCTTCCATGCATCGAGTGGAATTAAGTACCCAAACTGAAGCATTCCACTGAATCTATCCTTTGTTTTATAGGTAAGCGATAAATCGAATTCCACACCTAAATTACCATCGTTTCCGGTAGTACTTATAAATTCACTTGCTCTGCTATAAATTATGTCCAATTTACCATATAAGTGATTCTTAACAAACCAGTAAGATACGCTTGGCTTAAAATAGTAAGAGGAGCAAACAGCCCCGAGGATTTCTCTAAAAAGAATCAAATCAACATGATAGTCCCTGTCAAATCTAAATGAAGTTATCCAGTCATCTCTGCTCATGATAGTCGAACCAGAACCCGGTCTTTGAACAAGAAGCCCCCCTTCCGGTGAAAGCCCTTCCACATTCTGGTCTCCAGAAGCATATCCTGATTCAAACATGACCGAAAGAGAATCATCAAGAAATGTATGCTCCATCTGGAGAACTCCTCCAAATTGGAACAAATTTAAACTCTCTCCTGTGTAACTTGAAGGAGCGATATTCCCAATTTTTCCTCCTATAATCACAAACTCAAGTTCTGCTCTAAAATCTCCGATGAGAAACTTTAACCATATATCTCCAATATGAGCCCATGCATCTCTTTCCACCAGTCGAACACTACTCGGGTCAGCTCCAGGGGCAGTGGATTCACTCTCCATGGCACTGAGATTCTGTTTTCTATAAAGGTAATACAATCCTCCTGCAAAAACGGGCTTTCCAAGTGAAAGTCTTCTATCTTCCTCTTCCTTTTCAAGTTTATATGCTATTACTCCTAACCATTGAGAAACATCATCCTCAGCAGAAACATCGTAAGGTTGACCCTGCATGTCATAGAATCTTTGAGAAGTAGGACCTGATACTGGAAAATCCCAGCCTGCAGCAAATATCGTATCGAAAAGCTTCGTTGAAAACAAAATCCTGTCTGCTATATCTCCATAATCGCAATCAAGGCACCTCCCATCGTTAGCAAGCAATCCCAATCCCCACGATGAAGGCATCCTACCGAATTTTAGCAATCCTATATTTTTCAAAAGTACTTCACCCCAAACTGTTCTAACCGATATGGGATTTGTGAGAGAGTTTCTCCAGTTTGGCGGAACCTGAGTCCCCGAGAAAGCAGATATCGGAACCCACGGGTCAGGTGAAGGTGTACTTTTTAACCCTCCTGAAGAAGATGGGGCTGAAGCAAATCCTTCCGGGGTTGAACCTAAAACAAGATTATCGAGGATATCAAATTGACTTTTTATTTTAACCATTTCACTTAAAGTGATAACAGGTTCCACTCTGAATCTTATATTTGCCCCCGTGAGCAAATGCTTCCCGCACCAGTCCGGAGTGTCACCTGAATATCCACATGGCACCTTATCCCCCGAATAATCGGATTCAACACGAGGGTCAACTCTCGATTCGTACGGTCTTGGAAATGGAATATGTGGATTTGTAGATGGATATCCCATATCAAATCTGTAAAAAAGGTTCCCTCTTAACCTAAAATAACCTGTCACATCTAAAAACTTTGTAGTTTCCTCCTTCCATGCGGGTTCCTGGAGTACCTGTTTGGGAGGCACTTTTGAAACTTTCTGCGGAGCTTTTTCCACTTCCTCCTTGACTTCCGGCTCTTGAATTTCCTCTTTTTCTTTTATCCCTTCTGTTTCTTCTTCTGGTAGCGTTTGCTCTGTTCCTAAAAACGACGGGGGGACCAACTGCCCTCCACCCAAAACACCCTGCTTTGTTTCTCCCTTTTTCAAATCAGGAGTACCAAGTTTAAGTTCCTGATTTGAGGTTCCTCCCTCTTCTTCATTCTCCACGGGTTCGAGGCTTTCATCTTCATGCTCTTCTTCTTCACCTTCTTCTTTTTTCTCAACTTGAATATTTTCACCCTGATTTTTCTTCATCTTCTTATTACCTTGTTTTTTCGAAGACGAATCCTTCGAATCATTACTCGCAGGAGGTTTATTCTGCGCATATCCAGATTGAATATGTATCAGGGAAAAAATAAATAAATGTAATAGCATAATACATAAACTTAAAATATCCTTTCTCATGATTTTATGCTCCAAATATTCAATATTAAACGCTCATGGGCAATTTTGCCCCTCCCCATGAATGAAAATTTAAACCAATAGATTCCTGCTTCCGCAGGAATGACTTCTTATCCTCGTGGAAGTAGAAATCTAAATGACCTTCCTCTGTCATTCCCCTCCCTGTTTTCACAGGGATAAACTCCGCGGGAATCCATGATTGTTTCTTTATCATTTTCATAGTAAAGATATGAAGGTATCTCAAAAGCTCCCAGAAAGTCAATTATTTGTTTGAAATTAAAAGTATTGATATAGTCTTAATAAAAACCCCAACTAATATAATTACAATATTTGGAGAAAAATGGAGATACAAAAAGTGCAGGTTGAAGAGAATTCCAGAGAGATTGCAGAAAATGCCAGTGGAGTTGCAGTAGCCACGCTTGTTTCAAGAGTGCTTGGATTAATTCGAGACACGGTAATAGCAGCAAAATTCACATCATTCCAAACAGATTGCTTCTTCATGGCATTCACAATACCAAATGTCCTCAGACGCCTTCTTGGAGAAGGGGCTCTAAATGCTGCTGTGATCCCAGTATATGCAGATTATGTTACCCGTAAAAATGAAAACGAGCGCCGACTCTTCCTTCGTTCACTGTGGGGGAGCTCAACAGGTCTTCTTTTTCTAATCTCCTTTCTTGGTGTGATTTTTTCACCTCTGATTGTTCGTCTGTACGCATGGGGGTTTACCTCTATACCGGAGAAATTCGACCTTACTACCAACCTCAACAGGGTTATGTTCCCATACCTTTTTTTTATAGGACTAACCGCTCTCAGTTCTGGTATTCTCAATGTCCATAAAAAGTTTTTCACACCTGCACTCTCACCAGCAATATGGAATATTATAATAATCGCAAGTGCATTCTCCCTTCCCTTCTTCCTCGCTTCTTATGGAATAAACACAATATATGCCCTTGCTATCGGTGTCATGTCAGGCGGATTCATACAACTAATTTACCAGTTTTTTCTTCAGTTAAAAACTGGAACTATTTTACCACCAAAAATAGATTTAAAAAATGAGGGGTTTAAAAAGGTAATTAAACTTATGCTCCCTTTAACTGCAGGTTTTGGAATCTATCAACTGGATGTACTCCTTTCGAGATTGATGGCTTCCTTCCTCCCCTCAGGTAGTGTCTCATATTTGTACTATGGCATGAGACTTATAGATTTTCCTCAGGGAGTCCTTTTTCTTGCCATTGGAACTGCAAGTCTTCCCCTCATGGCAAAATTATCAGCAGAATCTGACATTAAAAATCTCGAGAAAACCTACATGGGAGCTCTTTCCCTTTCACTATTTGTTTCAATTCCTGCCACAATTGCATTCATAATTATGGCAAAACCCATTGTGTCGATAATATTTTTTCACGGCGCCTTCACCAGCAGCATGCTTGAACCTACATGGATGGCACTTGCAGCAATGTCGCCTGGAATTTTAGGAACAAGCATAGTTAGAGTTACAACCCCTGTCTTTTATTCCTTTATGGATACTAAAACTCCTGTAAAAGTTAGCGCGTGGAATTTACTCATATATCTTTTTGCATCCCTTGTTCTAATGATTCCTTTCAAACACATAGGGCTTGCAATTGCCCTTTCTATCGCCCCTATAACTCAATCGCTGCAACTAATCATGCACCTTACAAAAAAAATTCGAATTGATTTTAAACAACTAATTTTATTTTTTCTGCGATGTACCTTTTCTTCTATAGCCATGGCAGTTTTCATGCTTATCGTATGTAGTTTTGGGAAGTGGGATAACAGTAAAAAATTCCTTTTCAACATCTATATTGCACTTCTATCTGGAGCAGGTGGAATCTCAATTTATCTGGTTATGTGTTTTTTATCAGGATTAAAAGAAACAAAACTAATTTTAGATATTATAAAATCCCGTAGCCTTAAAAAGCAAAAACATTAGTAAAAACGCTTCCACCCAGGATAATATAAGTTAATAAGTAATGTTTTTAGAAAAGGTTTATTTGGAACTGTTGAGAAATCTCATATTAGAATAATATCTTACTATCTGGTTATTGAACAACCACAACCACTTCCCCGGGAATCTAAAAAATCAGTTTCCTCGTTGTTTCCATCAACGGAAATGACTGGTTCATTTAGGTGAGAAGCATCTTTACCATCAATTTCCTGGTTTGCAATTTCCTGCTCGATGTCAGAAATAGCTGGTTCCGGCAATTCTATGCATTCCGGGTCAGGCATTGCGCGTTCCCCGGTAATATCAATATCTTTTATTGTCAAACTTCCAGTTGCATGCCATGCAGTAATCTGACCAATAGAATTCTCACGAACCCTGAAAGCGTATCTTTCTGCTATTTTTTGTCCATTTATATATACATCATATGTTTGAGTAGGTATATCCATATCTATTCGGATATTGTAAGTTGTATTAGCCTCGTAACCAATCTGTAAATCACTCTGGTATGTATCGCCATTTCGGACATCAAAAAATCCATTTGTATTCGCTCTAACAATAATTGCGTTATCTTCATGGGCATTAACTAAATGGCGTCCAGTTAATGCAGCATATGCATTAACATTATTCTGAGAAGGAGTAAGAGTAAAAGTGACTGAACCTTTTCCAGTTACTGGAACAAACCATATATTATTCCACGTTGGTGATGAAATAATCTCATCTGAAGTTATTACATCTATTACTGCAAGGTCGTATTCTCTTAATCCGTCATCCCGTTCAAGTTCAAGCAAAAGGTAATGAGTGCCCCGACCAGCGCTTATAATATCACGCATGCAGAAAGAAATTGCAAAGCCATCAAGATACCATGTTGTTGCAATAATTGAATGCCCTTCTTCAACAGTTGAATTAGAAGCATCAACAAATATATCTGCATAATCTTTTTCCGGATTGGTCACTCCCCTCTGGTCAGGTCCTGCTGAAGCAATCATATCTGTTACAATAGGGTGAGGATATGGATATGGAGAATATCCGGAAGGACGATGCTCATAATATGTTGGGGTACCTCCATTCGTAGCTACCATAGTGCCCCCGGGCAATGTGTTTTGCCAGATATAAACGGGACCTGTTTGCTGGTCAGTATTTTCCCATAGCATAACACCAATTTGATAATCTCGAAATCTGTTATTCCAAACCAGTCCCTTCCCTCCCCGTATAAGTACAGCAAACATATCAGCACCTGGTGAAGGTTGCTGGACTGTATTTTCGTAAACATCAATCCATTCTGTGCCACAGGTTGTGGGTAATGCAGGATGTTCATGTCCGTGGGCATCGATTGCCTGAATTCCATCCGGAGAACCATTATTGGTCAAATAATTATATCTGAAAACATATCTACCACCCTGGTTTGCCGCAACTGCATGGCGGCAACCGGAAAATGAACTATCTTCTATAAAAGTTGCAAATTCGGAACCAAAGGGTTCACCTGTAATCGTATTATTCCCCTGAACAGCTACTCCATAACCCAACCCCAATCCCAACTTGTGAATGTTGAAGAAACTGCAATGGTCCACAACTCCATAACCTGCTTCCACAGAAGGCTCCCCACCCTTTGATTGAACACCAGAATGTTTCAGATTTTCAAACCTGCAATGGTCAACTCTAAAATTCCTGACATTTTCCATTACCATCCCCCATTCATGATAATCCGTAAGGAAGTTTCCAACTATTTTCAACCCGGTTATTCGAACCCACTCAAGTGTTCCATTTACATCAGAAGATATTACATGAAAAAAAGGACCCTTTGCTTCAATTTCTCCGGTGCTACGCTTAAGTATGGTTCGGTCCCCACCACAACCTATAACAGTCACATGAGAATAAGGTATCACAACCGACCGGGTAAGTTCTGTTGTCCCCTCAGGATTGAATTCCCATTCACCACAGGGAATTATTACCACCCCTTCACCTCCAAGACTATCTATTGAAAACTGAATTTCAGACTGTGATCCACCTTCACTAATAATAACATCTGTAGGATAAAGATTGTTACTCCAGATTAGAAATATTCCCATTACTAATAAAGCATTTCTAACCCGACTCATTTAATTCTCTCCGTTTTCATAAACCAAACTAATCTAAAAAATAGCATATCTCAATTTATTTTGCGACAAAGAGTTTTATTCTCATTATTTCTTAAACAGAGAAAGTAGCACTATTTAATCTCTGGTAAGCACATTTTTGTTAAAACTTCCTGTCTTGCCTGGGATTCTCTTATAACCTCCCTCCGTTTGTAATACTGTCTTTCAATAAACTCCTGAGCAGCAATTCTCATCTGGTCAGCACTCCAGTCGAGATGTTTGCCAAGAATTACAGCAACCTGATAAGCACAACGAACCCCGCCACAAGGTCCAGTGCCGCACATCGTTCTTCTGGATAAATCTTCCATGGTTCTTACCTTTTCATTCTGAATGGAATATAAAATTTCAGCTTCAGTAACAGGTTCACACCTGCAAATAAGATTTCTGCTAACAGGAATTTTGAGCATCAAAACCAGTATTTTTCTCGATAACGAACCATGCCTTACTGCCATTCTCTTTAACACATAAGGGTCAACACTCCAGTGCAAACTCATAGATTTTATATCAAATACTTCGTCGGAACCAGGTAATGGCACCTCTGCAGTTCGAGACCATGCAGGATTTTGAAGAAACCTGCAAACGCAATCAGACACTTCTTCCGAAATTAATCTGAACTCAGCAAGTTTTCCACCTGCAATACTCCACATACCATTAAGCCCTTCCTCTTTGTGGTCATAAATTCGATGGTCCCTCGATAGCTTATCCTCATTCTTACCAAATTCATAAAGGGTAGGTCTAACTCCTGCCCATGTGGAAATTACTCTATTTTTTCTTATTTCAGGCATAATTTTCTCTATTCCTTCAAGCAAATACTCCACTTCGTCATGGGTAACAGGAATATCATCAAGGCTTCCATAATAATCATCATCAGTAGTTCCTATAAGTGTGACATTTCCCCATGGTTCGATAAAAATCTCTCTTCCATCCTCCGCCTGTGTCACAACTGCATAATTTGTTATCCTCCTGTCTAATACCAGGTGAACCCCCTTAGCAGGCCTCAGCCTGTAATGGGCACCTGCCATTTTGGCAACCTCCGGTCCCCATGGTCCACCTGCATTAACAACAGTCCTTGCTTCCACCCTTTCCGTTCTTCTATCTAATTTATGATTGACCTTAATCCGATAATACCCCTCTCTTCCCTCTTTTGGTTTAACATACTCTATCCCTTCAACCTCTGCATGATTAAACGCTTTTCCACCTGCTTCTTCTCCGCTTTTAACAAGAAGATAACAAAGACGATTAGTATATATGCCCCATTCATCGAAAGTTGCGCCACCAATGACTTCGTCTGATAATCCAGGCTCGATTTTCTTAATTTCATCTGCTTTTAAAAGAAGATGAGGATATGCTCCCTTCATACGACCGTAAAAATCGTAACCGAATAGAACCGAATCCACCCCAAATAAAACGAATCGTGCCATTTTTCGCCATCGCATTACCGGATACAGAAATGGAATGCGAAAAACGAGGTGCGAAGCGGTTTTCCTGATAAAGCCTGCATCCTTACAGGAATTTTTTGTAACCGAAGGCTCAGAAAGAATGTAACGAAGCCCTCCGTGAATCATTGCACTACTCGACCCGCTTGTTCCCGCTCCAAAATCATTTTTTTCATAAAGGCAAACTTTAAGCCCCCTCATAGCAAGGTCCCTGAAGGTTCCTGCGCCATTTACTCCCCCTCCTATTATTACACAATCATAACGATTAGCAGGTATTGTAAACCTTCCTGAAGGGGTTTCTATTGTTCCTGCTGTCAATTTTTACTCCGTTTCAGTAATTCAAGACCAAGTTCTTCGAGTTGCATTTTCGAAACAGGAGCAGGGCTTCCTGTCATAAGGCATGAAGCACTCGTTGTTTTTGGAAAAGCAATGACATCCCTCAGGCTTTTAGCTCCAACTAAAATAGCCACAAGCCTGTCAAATCCAAGCGCAATACCGCCGTGCGGGGGAGCTCCATAAGATAGAGCCTGAAGCAAAAAACCAAACTTTTCCTTAGCTTCTTCCTGTGAAATACCAAGGACGGAAAATATCTTTTCCTGCAAATCCTGCCTGTGAATTCTTATCGAACCACCTCCTACTTCCTGACCGTTAAGCACAATATCATAGGACCTCGCTCTGCAAACTTCCGGATTATTTTCTAATTTTTCAATGTCTTCTTCTCTTGGGCTCGTAAAGGGATGATGCATACTGGTCCACCGCTTCTCCTGCTCATTCCACTCAAAAAGGGGAAAATCCTTTACCCAAACCCCCTTGAATGTACCTTCTTTAATTAAACCTGTTCGGTTTGCAATTTCTGTCCGAAGCCTTCCCATCGCAGTCCTTGCCACTGCTGGTTTATCAGCTACGAAAAAAATGGCATCACCACCACTTATTTCTGCAACTCTTTCTATCTCCGTAAGAGTTAAAGGAGACAATTTCTTCGCATTTCCGCTCCACTCACTCCCCTCCCCCCTCTTCAACCACAATAATCCCTTTGCACCATAATACTTAACAAACTCACCAAACTCGTCAATCTCTTTCCTGCTGAAAGCCATTTTTTCCACCTTAATACCTACAACCCTCCCCCCTTCAGCAAGGCATCTATCTATCATTTCCATGCCGGAGTTTTTAATTACTTCCGATAAATCAACAAGTTCCATTCCAAATCTCGTATCAGGGTTGTCTACACCAAATCTCTTTATTGCCTCGTCATATGTTATTACCTCTGGAATTTTCATTTCCTTCCCGGTAATTTCCTGCACCAGCTTAACCAAAAGCCCGTTAATTAATTCCATTATATCTTCAGGCTCAATAAAACTCATTTCAATATCAATCTGCGTAAATTCAGGTTGTCTATCAGCTCTTAAATCCTCATCTCTAAAGCATCTAACTATTTGAAAATACCTGTCATAACCAGCAATCATCAAAAGCTGTTTAAATAGCTGAGGAGACTGAGGAAGTGCATAAAAAGAGCCAGGTTCCATTCTCGATGGAACAAGGAAGTCCCTCGCTCCTTCAGGTGTACTCCTTGTAAGAAACGGGGTTTCCACCTGAACAAAACCCCTCTCGTAAAAGTAATCATAAACAATTTTCATAGCCCTGGAACGCAAAAGGAAATTCTTCTGCAAAGAAGGTCTTCTCAAATCGAGGTAACGGTATGTCAACCTTGTAGTCTCGAGGGCATTTATTTCATCTTCTATCGGGAAAGGAGGTGTCAGAGATGTTGAAAGGACCTCTACCAATTGAGCGAGAACTTCGATTTGACCGGTCTTCATTTTAGGATTTGCATTTTCTCCCCTGCTGATAACCTTTCCACAAATTTCTACCACTGATTCCGGTTTCAGAGAAGAAGCCTTCTCCATTGTTTCCAGATTTACGACATCAGGTCTGAAAACTACCTGAACAATTCCTTCTCTGTCCCTCAAATCAATAAATATACAACCTCCAAAATTTCTCACACTCCTGACCCAACCCTTTAACACAACCTCCTGCCCCTCATGCTGAAGGCGGAGCTCACCACAAAAATGAGTTCTTTTTTTCATTTTCTTTCTCTAATAATTTCTCCCCATATTCCAATAAATCCCTCTTTATGTCAATAAAATCAAATGTTTTCAAAACATCAGGTCAGCAAAATTTAATTTTAAATTCACATAATCCAGAAAATTTAAACAAATTGAAACAAGCCATTTTAAAAATCTTATCCTAATCCTGCCACCCTTCAAAATAATGTTCCTGCAAAAGCAGGAATCCGTTACGAAAGCATGAACATGTTAATTTTTTGTATTATTTCCGTTCCGGATTCCCGCTTACACGGGAATGATTTATGGAGGGACCATTATAGACGGGGATTGTAGAAATAGTCACCGGACATTCACTCAGAAAAAAGCATCCGTTAAAAAAAAGGGTGGCAAATACTGTAATAGTTTGACAATAAGGAAAAATCTTTTTATACTATGTTTTAATATTTTTAAAACCGGGGGATGAAACACGAATCATAAAAAAATAAAATGGACGACAAAGAGAAAAAATCGGACAGGAAAGAAGAAACTACGGGTCTTCATCCCGCCCCTTACAGTTCTGAACAAGTCTTATACCTTCCGCAGATGAGTTACACTGCTATCATGAGTAGCAGGGAAATGGCTGGAAGTTTCCTCAGATACCTCCTTCATGCAGCATCTAAAATGGTTCCAAGGCAATGGACGGCCCAGGACCTGCAGGATATCCTTACCTTCGTAATTGAAGGAGGGGAATCACCTGTTCAATTCATTGAGGGACGTTATCTGCGAAAGAGGATTCAGGATCAGATCGTAAGGGCTGAAAGATATCATGAACCTTTTTCATTAATAGTGATAAAATCAAAAGATGAATTGAATAATGAAACATACGAAGTAATGGTAGACCTTCTCGGGGAAAGATTGAGGAAATCCGATATGGTTTTTCTTTATAAAAGAAAGATAGCAATTCTTCTACCTCATACACCGGGAAGTGTACTCGAAAAATTGATAGAAAGAATACAGAAACTATCTCAAGTAACCGATGCTTTGAAGAATGTGGAACTGGGATTTTCTACAGCTTACTATCCATCTCAAGCATTCGCCACACCGTACGAAATTCTTGACTGGATAGAGGATGAACTAAGGTGACCATTCCAGAATTTAAATTAATTTATTTTATTTCAATTGAATTTTTTTCGTAAATATTTTAAAAATGAACCAAACATTGGTGGAGAATTAAAATGAAGTGGGAAATTTCATTGATACCCAAAGACGCTGAAAATGTTCCGTCGATTACAATTGATGCGGAAAACTGGATGGAAGCATTTCATTCAGGTTTTGCTTCGCTTTCAGGTAAAAACGAAAAAGCAAAAATAATATCCTGTCTTGTGAAAGAAGATTTTAGTGTATGGATAACTGATATTACAACGAAGCAAAGATTTGTTGTAAAGCCCTTAGGTGAAAGTTTAAACCTGCCTCCAATACCTGAACCTCAAGGAGAAAGTTTCCTTGAATCAATAAGTACGACAGGTTCCCCTCCAATCCCTGATAAGGTCTACGAACATTCACAACAGGAGGTAAAGGGAGAATTCATTCCAATTCCTATAGATGTGCGGCAGGATCTCCCCCCCACACCTCCACCAGTAGAAGAAAAACCAATTCAGGTAGCAGTCAAACCACCGGAGCCAGCTGCTTTTCAGGTTCAAAGTCAATCAGTTCAAAATCCAGTTATGCCATCACCTGGAGCGATAGAACATCATGCACCCAGACCACACGAGAGAGCAAAAGAATTAGACGCAAATCAGGCACTTTCAGAGGTTTTTGAAGAACTTCAGGACCTTTTTCTGGTACAGACTCAGGAAGAAGCGGCACAATATGTACTTGATTTAGCAATGAAAAAAATACCTGTCCAGGCGGGAACTGTGTTTCTTGCAGATATAAATACGCGTGATTTAACCTTCACCGCAGTAAAAGGTCCAGTAGCAGAAAAACTCAAAGGACAAAAATTAAATATTAAAAAAGGGATTATTGGTTTTGCAGCAAGGGAGGGTGCAACAATAGCAATATCCGATGTTAGCAAGGACCCCCGTTTTTGCAGTGATTTCGACCAGCACGGAGAGTTTGTTACAAAAAGTGTTTTATGCGCTCCCGCTCAATATGAAGGAAGAACATTCGGTGCAATTGAACTTGTTAATAGAATTAGCGGAGATATGTTCACTCAGAGTGAAATAAACATAGTTTCATATCTTGCTTCACAACTGGCTGAATTCATAGCAACTTCACTTCCTTCTGGAGAGCCTGACTCTTTTGAAGAGGAAGACAAACAGCAGAAAAAAACTTCAAAGCCACCTCAGATTAAAAAGAACAAAACCAAAAAGTATCGTTAATGAAAGTTAATTTTCATGACGGACGAGGTAGATGAAATAACAGCCCTTCTTGGATACGGAACAGAATTTGAAGGAAAACTTATATTCAAAGGTGCTGTAAGAATTGATGGGAAATTTAAAGGAGAAATAATGTCTGAAGATACTTTGATAATAGGTGAAGATGCTGTAGTTGAGGCACAAATAAAAGCAGGAACTGTTATTGTAAAAGGAGGAAAAGTAATAGGTGATATAATTGCAAAAGACATTGTAGAAATACATACACCAGGGCAATTAAAGGGTAATATAACTGCAAAATCGTTATATATAGACAGAGGGGTAATTTTCGAGGGGGAATGCAAAATGGTATCATCCCCGGAAACAGAAAAATAATGTTTTAATGATAGTGGAAAAACAATGCATACAATTTGTTTAATTTTTGCCTCCTCTCAAACTCCGGTTGACCTTGATATTTCAGTTATTATCCAGGTCGTTATATTCTTTTTACTTCTATTTATTTTAACATTCATTCTTTATCGTCCCTTACTGACAATATTTGAAGCGAGATACAAAAATACTGAGGGTTTAAAAGAAGAAGCAAAAGATATTACCTTAAAAGCAGCACAAATTGAAAAGGAATATCAAGAAATCCTTAAAAAAGAAAAAAGAGAAATGGAAAAATTTCTTGCTGACTTTCGTCAGAAAATCAAAAATGATGAAAATGAAATAATAGAAAATGCAAAGGCTGGTGCCGCTCAACTTGCAATGTCCGCAACTGCTCAATTGAAGGAGGCACAAATTACTTTAAAAAAGGAACTTATGTCCCATGTTGAAGAAATGGCTCAATCACTTGCAGAAAAACTACTGAAAATGAATTAAGGTTTTAGTAGAAATGAAAAAATTCATAATTTCACTACTCAAAGGCGTATTAATAAGCCTTTTTTTATTTCAAATTAAACCATTAACACCAATACTTGAAAAGGAATCATGTGTCTGGGCTGAAACTACACAAGATAGCCCATCTGACCACACCGAAGGTAAACCAGAGATAAACTGGTACAGACTTGGAGAAAAGACACCTCCAATTATCGCCAGTATAATCAATCTGATATTAATGATATTCATACTGTGGTACTTTGCCCGAAAGCCTGTTAGAGAATACTTTAGTGAGCGAAGTAAAAAAATAAAAGAAGAAATCGAGGAATCGGAAAAAATAAAAAAAGAAGCAGAGGAGAGGTTCAAAACTATATGTGAAAAAATGGATAAAGTTCAAGACGAAATACAGGAACTTAAAAAACAAATGCTTGCTTCAGCAGTGGCTGAAAGAGAAAGGTCAATTGCTCAAACGCGAAGCAGGGCTGAAGCATTGAAAGAAGGGGTACTAAGAAGAATTGAACTTGAAAAAGAAATGATGCTTTACAACATCAAATGCGAAGTGGCAGCAGAAATTATTAAACGAGCAAGCGAAATTTTAAAACAGAAGGTAACAGAAAAAGAGCATGAAAAATTAATCACGGATGCACTTAGTGAATTCGCTCAATATGTTGAAAAAACGAAATACCCTGAATATTCGAAGGAATTGTAAAAAATGATATACGGTTCGATTGCAACAAGATACGCAAAAGCAATATTCGAATTAGCTCTGGAGAAGAATTTTTTAGGCAAGTGTATGGAAGAAATGGAGGGAATCCTCTCAATCTGGAAAGAAAATGAAGATTTTCGTAATTCGATGAAAAATCCTACTGTTTCACAAAAAACAAGAAAAAGAATAATGGAAGGGTTATCCAGGGGTCTTGCTTTATCAGATATTACAAGAAGATTTTTCCTCTTGCTAATAGAAAAAAATAGAATGGAGTTTCTGGAATTAATAGTTCTTATTTTCAGGGACATGTATAACCGGCAGAAAGGAACTATAAGGGGTCAAATAATTAGTGCATTCCCAATGGAACAAAAACTCCTTTCGAGAATAAAAGAAAGCCTTGAAAAAAAACTGGGGAAGAGAATCATTTTAGAAATATCGATTGATGAGACACTGATAGGGGGAATGATAATAAAAATAGGTGACCTTATAATAGATGGAAGTTTGAAACACGCCCTTAAAGAGGCACAACAATCAATTGCTTTGAGAGGTTTTGAAAATGATTTCGATAAGACCTGATGAAGTAAGTAAGATAATAAAAACTGAGATCGAGTCATCCGGAAAAAAGATAAGTATTGAAGAAACCGGTACAATCCTGACGGTTGGTGATGGTATAGCAAGGGTTTATGGGCTCCAGAATGCCATGGCAGGAGAACTTGTAGAATTCCCGGGGCAGACATTAGGCATGATTCTTAATCTCGAAGAAAACAATGCAGGAATCGCAATTTTTGGCGAAGATTTCCATCTGAAAGAGGGTGACACAGTAAAACGATTGGGACGAATTGCTGATGTTCCAGTAGGAGAAGAACTATGCGGAAGAGTTGTAAATCCTCTTGGAATACCTCTGGATGGAAAAGGTCCAATAAAAACGAAAAATAGAAGGCGAATTGAGGTAAAAGCTCCGGGAATAATTAAAAGACAACCAGTTAAAGAACCCCTGCAAACAGGAATAAAGGCAATAGATTCCATGATACCGATAGGCAGAGGGCAGAGAGAACTAATCCTTGGAGACCGTCAACTTGGAAAAACAGCGATTTTAGTTGATACAATCATCAACCAGAAAGGAAAAGGAGTTTACTGTTTCTATGTAGCAATAGGTCAAAAGATGTCAACAGTTGCAGGGATTGTGGATACTTTTGAAAGATATGGAGCAATGGAATACACCACAGTTGTAGTTGCGTCAGCAAGTGACACCGCACCACTTCTTTTCATCGCTCCCTATGCAGGTTGTTCAATGGGAGAATATTATAGAGATAGTGGAAGACATGCACTCGTAGTTTATGATGACCTTTCAAAACATGCAGTTGCCTACAGACAGCTTTCACTTTTGCTCAGGAGACCACCGGGCAGGGAGGCTTATCCAGGTGATATTTTCAATTTGCATTCAAGGCTTCTCGAAAGGGCTGCAAAAATGAGTGATAAGGAAGGGGGTGGGTCACTGACCGCGATACCGGTTATAGAAACACAGGCAGGTGATGTATCAGCCTATATTCCAACAAATGTTATAAGTATCACTGATGGTCAAATTTACCTTGAGGGTGATTTATTTTTTGCAGGTGTTCGTCCTGCAATAAATGTAGGAATTTCAGTATCCAGAGTCGGTGGAAATGCACAGATCAAAGCAATGAAACAGGTTGCAGGTTCACTTCGATTGGAACTCGCTCAGTATAGAGAACTTGAGGCTTTCGCACAATTTTCTTCAGATTTGGACAAAGCAACTCTTGCTCAACTTCGTCGTGGTCAGAGGCTCGTAGAGATACTTAAACAGGACCAATATGTTCCACTTCCTGTGGAAAAGCAGGTCTTAATAATTTATGCAGGAACCGGAGGTTTTGTTGACGAAATTCCAGTATCTGAAATTTCTCGCTATGAAAGAGAATTGTATGAGTATGTAGATAAGAAATACCCCAACATATTTACAACTCTACGAGAGAAGAAAGAAATTGACGAAAACCTGAGAAATGAAATTAATAAAGTTTTAAAAGAATTTACAAAGAAATTCGAGGAAAGTATTGCCAAATCTTAGAGACATAAGAAAAAGGATTTCTTCCGTAAAAGGAACACAAAAGCTCACGCGAGCCATGAAACTTGTTGCAACCGTAAAGTTGAGGAAGGCTCAGGAAAATATTTTAAAACTTAGACCTTATGCAGATAAACTGCTTGAAACTGCGGGAATTATAGCAGCAAGGCTCGAGGAAGAAGACCATCCACTCCTATCCAGAATGCCGGTAAAAAAAATGATTCTTCTTGTTTTAACGAGTGATAAGGGAATGTGCGGGAGTTTTAATTCGAATGTAATAAAGCAGACTGAATCTGAAATAAGAAATTTTAGGGGTGAAGAGTTAATACTGGTCGTGGCGGGGCGAAAAGGACTCGGTCGATTTAAAGCCAGCAAAATAAATATCCATAAAGAAATTACCGGACTTGGAGAGGGAAATGCATTCGAAAAAGCATCAGAACTCTCAAAATGGTTTATCCAAGAATTTGAAACTAAAAAAGTCCAGAGTATAAAAATTGTTTACAATGAATTTAAATCTGCAGTTTCTCAGAAAGTTATAACCGAGGAAATACTTCCCATAAAAAGAGCGACACTGGACAAAATGTGGAAAGAAGTTGACTTCATTTTTGAACCTGAAAAAACAGTTTTGCTCGATAGAATCCTCCAGATGTATGTTGCAACCGAGATTTACAGAGCAATTCAGGAATCACTTGCAAGCGAACATGGGGCAAGGATGTCAGCAATGGAAAATGCAACTCGAAATGCTGAAGAAATGATTAAAAACTTGACCCTCGAATACAATAAAGCAAGGCAGGCAGCAATTACAAAAGAATTAATAGAAATAGTTAGCGGAAGGGAAGCACAGAAAGGAATTCAGTAGAAAAAAGATAAATACATTTTATATATGAGGTTAAAAATATGCAAATAGAACAAAGAGGAAAAATAGTTCAGGTAATAGGACCGGTTGTTGATGTTCGTTTTGAAGGTGAAAAACTCCCCGAAATTTACACTGCTCTGCTTGTTACAAATCCAGCAATAAGTGATGAAAAATGGAATCTCGTTCTGGAAGTTGCACAGCACATTGGTGAAAATACTGTAAGAACAATAGCAATGGATACTACCGATGGTCTTGTAAGAAACATGGAAGTTATAAGCACGGGTGAGCCCATAAAGATGCCTGTTGGTGAAGGATGCCTCGGGAGAATTTTAAATGTAGTAGGAAAACCGGTTGATGAAGGACCTCCTGTTAAAGCAGACGACTACTTTCCCATTCACCGAAAACCACCAGAATTTCTCGACCAGGAAGTAAGAGTAGAGATTTTCGAAACAGGCATAAAAGTTGTTGATTTACTGGCGCCTTATAAAAAAGGAGGAAAAATAGGATTATTTGGAGGTGCTGGAGTAGGAAAAACAGTTCTCATTATGGAACTTATAAACAATGTAGCTAAAAAACACGGTGGAGTATCAGTTTTTGCAGGTGTTGGTGAGAGAACAAGAGAAGGAAATGACCTTTATCTGGAAATGCATGAAGCAAAACTCCAAACAGGCGAACCAGTCATAAGCAAAGCAGCACTTATATACGGACAGATGAACGAACCACCAGGTGCAAGACTTCGTGTCGCTCTCAGTGCACTTACTGCTGCTGAATACTTTAGAGATGTTAAAGGTCAGGATGTTTTGCTCTTCATAGACAATATCTTCAGATTTGTTCAAGCTGGTAGCGAAGTTTCAGCACTCCTCGGAAGAATTCCATCTGCAGTTGGTTATCAACCAAACCTTGCAACAGAAATGGGAGAACTTCAGGAAAGAATAACCTCTACAAAAAAGGGTTCCATTACATCGGTACAGGCTATTTATGTTCCTGCTGATGACCTTACCGACCCCGCACCTGCCACAACCTTTGCCCATCTCGATGCTACAACAGTTCTGAGCAGAAGAATTGTGGAATTGGGCATCTATCCTGCTGTTGACCCACTCGATTCAACAAGCACTCTTCTTGACCCGAGGATAATAGGAGAAGAACACTATAAAGTTGCAAGGGAAACACAGAGAATATTGCAAAGATATAAAGACCTTCAGGATATAATAGCAATACTTGGAATGGAAGAACTGAGTGAAGAGGATAAATTATTGGTGTCGAGGGCAAGGAAAATCCAGAAATTCATGTCACAACCATTTTTTGTCACTGTGCAGTTTACCGGATTGGAAGGGAAATATGTCACATTGCAGGAAACAATCGAAGGATTCAGGCAGATTGTTTCCGGCGAACTTGACGACCTTCCGGAACAGGCTTTCTACATGGTTGGAAATATTGAAGAGGCAAAAGAAAAAGCAGAAAGAATTCGTAAAGGTGTTAATTAAAAATGGCAGAAACAATAAAACTTGAACTCGTAACACCATCGAGAAAAGTTCTTGTAGGAGATTTTGAATCCGTTAATGCAGTGTCAGTGATAGGGGAGTTTGGTGTTCTGCCGGGGCATGCTCCTATGCTTGCACTCCTCAGCCCTGGTGTTGTTACTGCCACTAAAAACGGGAAAACCAAATTTATAGCAGTAAAATCAGGGGTAGCAGAAGTTGAACCCGAAAGAATAATCATTATGACAGAAGAAGCGGAAGAAGGAGAAAAAATTGATTTAGAAGAAGCTAAAAAGATACTCGAAGAGGCGCAAAAACAGTTTTCTGTTAGCATTTCCCCAACAGACTCAGCTGAATTCAAAATAATGTCTGAAAATATAGAATGGCTTAGAGCAAGAGTAAATGCTTCATCCCGCGCTAATGCCCAAATGTGTAAATCCCCTTAGTGCTGTCATTGAAATCCAAGGCTCCAAGGGTTTTAATTACTTTGCGTTTTTGCGCATCTTTTGGAAATTTCATCAAACTGCTACTTCCCCATTTCCTTTTTTTTTATCCTCAGGAGTACTGGATAGACCAAGAAATTGAGGTCCACAGGTTTTATTGTGTGTTGGGCTGACTCAAACTTCATTCATAGGGACATTAAACACAGTTAACGATCTGGTTGGGTTTTTAAACAGTTTTTATCACTACTTTCTCTCATTCCGATATTTCATTGCAGCATTACTGATTTCTTTTACAGTCTTTTCAGACCACATATCTTTTTGCCATTGCGTGTAATCAAACGGTTCGCGCGCTATTAGTGCTATAAATCTTTCTGCTTGTAATTCTCCTAGTGCATCAATAAGCACTTTGATACCATCAACTTTAATTTCAGTATCTGTTTTCATTATCTAAACCTCCAATAAACTTAAAAAGGATAGCGGATTTAACACTTTAATCTTATCAAAATTAGAAAGTTTTTTAAGCAAAGAATCATCCGTAGAAAGGAAGTAATCACATTTGCCCTCAATAGCACAAGCAACATGAATAGCATCTTTGCTTTTGACTCCAAGTTTTTGAATCAATTCGGCATCACGGAGAATATTGTTTGTTTCCACAATATCAATTATTGCATAAGACTTCCATTTTTCTATTGCATTTCTTCTTTCTATAAAGGGATTAAACTGATTCTCATAATCAATAATATAAGACCATACTAATTCAATCTCTTTTTTTAATATTTTCTCTTGAATGTATAACTTAGCTTCAGTTTCAAGCCTAATGCGAATCTTAGATTGATCATCAAAAGGACGATTAAAACAGCAGTTATCCATGTAAATTTTCATATGACCATAATCTTCTTTTTTCAATGAGCAGGTTAGAAGTATAAAACTACTTTTCAGAGGCGAAGTCAAGATTACCTTGCGCTTTTGCGCATCTTTTAAAAATTTCACCCCACAGGATAACTTCCGGCGGGAATCCAGAACGAAAAAACTACGACCATGTTAAAAAATAATGGATTCCTGCTGTAGTTTAACCCTGTGAAGGCAGGGGCAGGAATGACCAATAATTCCATGGTGGATGCTTGAGCGAAGTCGAAGGAAGGTAATACTTGAAGATTTAAGCGATAGTGAGGATTTTTCAAATAAATCTGATGCAATAGAAAAAAGGGAATTATAATTAATACAATTTATAATGATGAAATAGATTTTGTTGATATTAATGAAATTGATATAGTTTATATTGATGAAACTGAAATTTCTCCTTCTTATGAAAATGGATTATTATGAGGAGTTTCTGCAATTTCTGCAGGTTGTCACCATACCTGTGCACTTTTAAATACTGGTGGTGTCAAGTGCTAGGGATGGAATAACTATGGCCAATTAGGTGACGGAACTAATATAAATAGAAATACACCCGTTGATGTTTGCCAGTAAAATTATTATCCAATAAAGCATTTTCATTTACCTCTCACCAGGCTTTAAAAATTTATTTCCCTTTACTTGTGACTTCAATTGATAAAAAAGTTCTTCAATTCTCCGCATACTTATTTTAATATTTTCCCATTTGGTTTATTTTATTTATTATAGTAAAATATATTTTATAAGGAGGTTTATTATGAAACTATTTAAAATCACATGTTTGATTTCCACTATTTCAATATTGAATATTATTCCTGTCAGAGGAAATGCCGATCCGGAATATGGAATTGCGGCGGGCTATCCAGGGGATATCGGCATAGAATCTCATCCTTCAGTTATCTTTACTGAAAATTTTGAGGAGAGTTCAATTGACGAAATTGCAGGACGCTGGGAAGATATTAGCGGGCGTGAATTGATGTCCCTTTCCAGTGAAACACCAGCAGAATCAGTGGGAAGACAATCACTCCTCATTTCTGGCGGTGGCCATCTCTACCGAAGAATTCAACCGGGTCAGAATATTCTTTATGTTCGCCTATATGCAAAATTCGACCCTTCATGCAACAAAGTTCACCACTGGGTGCATATGGGAGGTTACAATCCTACAACTCCATGGCCACAGGGTGGCGCAGGGGAGCGTCCCGTCGGCAATGAAAGATGGACAACTGGTATCGAACCAATGGGAGAAAACTGGGCATGGGATTTTTATACATACTGGATGCACATGAGAACCAACCCTGATGGCCATTTCTGGGGCAACACATTCTCGGGTCGCCCATCTCCATGGCCAGCAATTCGAGGAGAATGGTTTTGCGTTGAATTTATGGTAAAAATGAATGAGCCTCCCGATTCTTTTAATGGAGAGCAATCTTTCTGGATTAACGGTGAGAAGAAAAATCATCTCGGGCCAGGATTTCCAAGAGGAGAGTGGGTATGGGATGGTTTCTACCCAAACCCTGACTGTACCCCATCAGGACCATGTGACCCTGATGGTTCCCCTGAAGCATGTTGCACAGACTTTGAAGGTTTCCAGTGGCGAAGCACAACAGACCTCAATATAAACTTCGTATGGCTTCTACATTATGTAGATTCTGATCCGGGGTGTGAAGTCTGGTTTGATGACCTTGTTGTTGCAACAGAATATGTTGGACCAATTGTAACTAACCTCCCCCCAAATGATGTCACCGAACCTCAACCTGATTTCTATTATGAAGAATTACCCGAACCTAATGATACCTCTCTGGATATGATTGAGTCAACAGCGAACGAACAAAATGATGCTATTATCGATTTAGAAACTGAAGGAGAAAAAGAAAGCAAAGGGTGTGGATGTATAATCAGTTACTAACAACGAAAAAATAAAGAATTTTCAATTTTGAAAATTGTTTTTTTAATGTCAAAAGAAAAATTAACAACAAGTAAAATGCTGTTATTTTGCTCCCTGCTTTTTTTGAATTGTCAGGGGGAATTATGTCTGCCACTTCATGAAGGGTCACCATGGGATGGGATATGTCAGTCTGTGGTTGTAACTGAAACCAATTCCTTGCCACCAATTCGCGTTGAAGGGAACCATATTGAGAATCCAGGCGGAACACAGGTAATTTTGAGAGGTGTCTCCCTCGCTGACCCTTTTTTCCTTTCAAACGAAAATCTTTCTAACCACTACTGTGAATATGATTTGTATGTGCTTTCAAGTGAGTGGGGTGCAAATATTATAAGGGTTCCGATTCACCCTGACCTATGGCAAAGGGATTCTAATTATATGGAAAAATATGTTGACCCCCTGGTTAAATGGAGCAAAACACACGGACTATATATTCTTCTCGACTGGCATGCACATGGCAACCCCGTAACCGGACAAACAGAACATCCTCAAGGAGAAAATAAATATCCTTGGCACGGAAACCCATATAATCCGGACCTGAATCTTGCAATAGTTGCACTTACATCAATTTCAAAACGATACAGAAATGAACCCAGTGTGCTTTATGAATGTTTTAATGAACCAGCCTTTATAACATGGGACGAATGGCGCCCGATTGCAGAGGAACTTATTGATACAGTTCAGTCACAGGCACCAGAAGCACTTATTTTAATTTCTGGAACAGATTGGGGATACGATATTAGTGGTGCCATTAATAATCCCGTGACAAGGAATAATTTCGTTTATTCGATTCATGCTTATCCGGGCAAAGGAAATTCATGGAAAGAAGTTGCCCAAAAATTAATTTCAAATTCACCTGTAATTATAGGGGAATGGGGATACAGAGAATTTTCCTGCAATTCAAATCTTGATGCAACAGCTGAAGGATACGCCATTCCACTACTTTCATTTGCAGAGCAGATACAAATTGGCTGGATAGCCTGGGTCTGGCACCCATTCTGGGAACCACCACTTCTCGCATCATGGAACGAATACCAGCCAACAGAATTTGGAAGTCTTGTAAAATCCGCACTCACTCACGGAAAATAAATAAATTAGGCATGGTTCAAAAAATTGGACTTGATAAATCACGCCCCTACAAAAAATGGTGGAGGTAGTCGTGCGGGTGGTGATGGATGGAGGTGTCATGAAGCACCACCATGCCATAAATTATTATCAATTTTTGTTTTTATAAAAAAGTTTCTCTCGCATAAAGAAAACAGGAAGTCCTGCAAGAACTATCATTAACCCCGGCCATGTATATTTTGGTTTAAAAACAAGCAGGTCAATGCAAATGCCCATTGCTATAAGTATATATATGACTGGCAAAACTGGATAACCTATTGCCCTGTATGGCCTTTTAGCATCAGGCTTTTTATAACGCAAAACAAAAACTGCAAAAACTGTAAGTATATAAAAAATCAAAACTGCAAAAATCACATAATCAAGAAGGTCACTATAAGAACCAGATATACAAAGCAGACTTGCCCATAAGCCCTGCATTAGCAATGCAACTGCTGGAACTGCCCAGCGATTTAAATTTCCTGCACTCTTGAAAAAAAGTCCATCCTTTGCCATCGCATAATAAACTCTTGCACCTGCGAGGATAAGACCATTGTTACAACCAAAAGTAGAAATCATTATCAAAAATGCAAGAACTATAGCCCACCTTTCCCCGAGAGCCTGGGTTACAGCCGCAGTAGCAACTCTGTCTTGAGAAGCAAATTGAATTCCACGACCCCATATATCGTGAGCATCAGGATTTCCCGTTACCGGAAGAACAAAAATGTACGAAACATTGGCAAGTAAATAAAGCACTGTAACAATAATAGTTCCAAGTGCAAGACTCAGAGGCAGAGTTTTATGAGGATTTTTTATCTCCGCACCTGTAAATGTTACATTGTTCCACGCATCAGAAGAAAAAAGGGAACCCACCATTGCTACCCCAATTGCAGGTAAAAGCATTAGACCCGAAAGAGATTCCTTTGAAACAACCATTCCATCCTTAATATGGCTCCACGAAGCATTCCAGAAATTTGAAAAATTAATTGCCTGCGAATCAGCATTCTTACCAATAAAAATCCCAAAAACAATCAAACATAAAAGAGCACCTACCTTAGAAACAGTAAATATGTCCTGAACAATTTTTCCAGTTTTAATTCCTCTCATATTCAGGAAACTCAAAAAGAGAATACTTAAAATTGCAAGAATTCTTTGCGTCGTAATTTTTAAGGGTCCAAGAGCGAAAAAAACTTTATCGTCACCAAAAAAAGGAATTAAAATAGATGTAAACTTTGCAAAAGCAACCGAAACAGCAGCAATTGTTCCAGTTTGAATAACGATAAAAAGCGTCCAGCCGTATAGAAATCCAGCAAGGGGTCCATACGCTTCTTTAAGATAAACATACTGTCCTCCTGCCCGCGGCATCATTCCCGCAAGTTCTCCGTAGGAAAGGGCTGCAACTATAGTAACAACACCTGTAATCAACCAGACAACGAGAAGCCACCCTGCAGAACCCACAGTTCTAACTATATCCGCACTTACTATGAAAATTCCAGAACCTATCATTGAACCAATTACAATCATGGTTGAATCAAATAAACCAAGTTCCTTTTTGAGAACCTGACTACCAGAATTCTGTTGCACCCTTTTAGATATGAAACTTTTATTCATGCAGTAATCTTTTAAAAGCTCATTGCGTGTTATGCTGATTAATGTCTTTTTTTCTCCATTTAATTAAAGCGGCCTCATACGTATGCGTTCTTCTTCAACAACACTAAAATTTCCTGCCCAGTCATTACGAGATTCAATTACAGTAGTGATAATTTTTGCAACGGATACTGAAGATTGTGCAAAAATTCGAAAAAGTATGATTCCACATTTTGCAGGAAGGCGGGAACGAAATGCTAATTCTCCAAAGTCTTTGTCAAATGTTATCAGTATCCTCTCTTCAGTAACTGCACGGGAAAGAATATCTTCATCGCACATTCCTGGCGCATCTGTGCGCACCCACAAAACATCATTACCTTTTTCCCGTAAAGCAGAAACCGCATCCAGAGGAATATTTTCATTAGCAAGGAATCTCATATGACAATCTTATTCGACTTTCACTGGATAAACTTTCTCCGAACGGAGTATCCATCCTGCATATCTGAGACAGGCTATAATATCTTCATGTGTTAATCCTGGATAATTCCTTAATATCTCAGATTCAGACCAACCCTGTCCCAATAGGTCAATTACAAACTCCACAGCTATTCGAGTTCCTTTAATTACCGGCTTGCCGACAAGAATCTTTGGATCAATTGTTATCCGGTCTTGCCAATCCATAATTACCTCCTATTAATTTTCTTCTACATAAATTCATCCGGGGGTAATTCGCCCGGTTTTGATGGCTTCCATTGTCGAGGATCAACAACTGGAACCTTTGTCCAGTCCTTTCCTTTTTCCATATCTCGAAAAGAAACATCATAAATTTCTACAGCCACTCTTCCCCTATTTTTTTCTTCAATAATTCTTACTTCAACCAGTGCTCCGGTATTACCCGGAGGTAAAGGTCTTGCATTTTTAAAAACATATCCTCTCCCCTTCTCTTCAACAGCAACCCCATAAGTTAAGGTGAGATATTTGCGATAAAAATTCAATATATCCTGAACCTTCAATCTTCCTTCCAGTCGTGTCCATGTTCTACCAGTTGAAACAATTTCCAGACCTCGAGGAACTGGTATTCCATGAGGAAATTTAGAATCAGGAATAAGAATTCCATCTTCACCTGTAGAAGTAGTTAAAGAACCCCCGCTCTCACCTGAAATATCGTTTATTAATAAGTCACTTGATACTAAAACATCGCCTCTATTTTCCAGATTTCCGCAGTCCTTACAACCCGAGGCAGAAAAAAAAATAAATATTAAAATTAGATAAAATAGCATTCCCATGAAACTCGATTTTACACCAAAACTTTTTCAATAAAACTAAATTACAAAAAAATCATCCTTTCACAATCTCCAGTTTATCACCAGATTCATGAACAAGGTATCTTGGAAGGTCTGCCGGAGGTGGACCTGAAACAACTTTTCCATCAATATCATAACGACCCTTGTGACACGGACAAACAAAATGCTTTTCATCCTGATGCCAGTCCACAACACATTTTTTATGCGTGCAGTTAGCACCAAAAGCAACAAATCCCTGTTCTGTATGCAAAACTATCAATGTCGGATGATTTTCAAACACAAATATTCCGTGACCCCATGTTTCCTTCAAAAAAGGAAATTTTTGCAAATCTATGACTACTTTGTCACCTGCAATGCCCAACTTGTACCTCTTTTGTCCAATAGTACACGAAACTAATTCAGTTCCCGTGAGGATTGCTCCTGCAATGACAGCACCTTTTTCAATGAAATTCCTTCTCGATAAAACCTTTCTTTTCATTTTCTCCTCCTTATTACATTAAAAGATTAGAATGTACCAACTCGTTTATAATTATTCAATCTTATCGCCTTTTGCAATTGAATGAGCAAAAAGGCAAGCCCCAACAGCACCTGCAATCTGCGGGTCCAGGGAAGGTTTCAAAGGTTTGATTTTCATTATTCTCGCAAGCCTCTTTGTAACCCCTTCGTTTTTCGCAACTCCACCTGTTATTGCAAATTCTTTTTCCACGCCGATAGTTAATAACATAGAGTGAAGTCTTTTAGCAAGTGCCAATAAAAAAGCAGCAAGAATTTCGTTTAACTCCCATCCTGAATCTGCAAGATTTAAAGCTTCCGATTTCGCATAAATGACACACATACTGCTGAGTGGTTCTGGTTCCCCCTTAACAAGAAGTGAAAGTGCCCCTACTTTTTCTACAGGAACCCCAAACAAATCCGCAAGGACCTCTATCCCTCTTCCAGTACCTGCTGCACACTTATCATTCATAATAAATTTCAAAACTCTGCCATTCTCATCACATCGAATAACTTTACAATCCTGCCCCCCAATATCAAGAACTGTCCGAACCTTTTTCCCATAAATATAATGAGAACCCCTTGCATGACAGGCTATTTCAGAAATAATTTTATTAGCGCCTGAAATATTGCTTCTCCCATAACCGGTACCAACACAGTAATCTATCCGATTAGCAGGTAACCCAGCCTTTTCAAGGACAAGAGAAAGCACATTTTCAGCACTGGAACTGCTCGAAAAACCAGTTCTCAGATTTGCATATGCCAGCAAACGACCATCAACCATTACCACTGATTGTGAACTAACCGACCCTACATCTATTCCCATAGTTACTATCTTCCCTTTTCTCCAATCAATCTTCGGGTCAATCCATGTAGTCCCAATCTCTTTTCCCAAAATCACTCCCTTATTTGATGAATTATCAGAAAACATGATAACTAAAAGTGATTCTTACCAATTAATGATAAAGCCGCACCAATAGCATTTGCCAGCAAAGGTTCTGGCGGAACAAAAATGTAATTCAATTCGAGATAGTTTTTCAGGGATTCTATAAACCCACGATTCATGGCAACCCCCCCTGTAACGACAAGAACTTTCTCATCATTGCTATTCAATCCGGCCTCATTCGAAAGACCAACACTGCGAATTCCTCCTTCCGATTTACCAATTCCAAATCTCATAAGCATAGATGCTATCCTTTGTCCAATTGCATCGTTGATTGCCATTGCAATCTTTTCCTTCTGGGCGCCACGGTGAACAAACCCTACAACTTCCGTTTCCGCAAAAACAGCACACTGCGAAGTAATTTTCAAATCTAATTCACCTTCCCCCCGTTGCGGAATAATTTCTCCCAGCTCTTCTATTGTTATCTCCATAATACGCGCCATTGTTTCAAGAAAGGCTCCTGCTCCAGCAGCACACCTATCATTCATTGAAAAATCCAGAATTTTACCCTGATTATCAATTTTTACCACTCTGGTAGTTTCTGCCCCCGCATCCAGTACAATCTGGGGAGGTGAATGAAAAAAACATCCTGCGTTAACCATGGCTACCCATTCTTCAACTCGTACAAAATCTTCAATACCCTCTTTTAAATTCTTTCCTACCAGAGCCACTCCACTTATATCCTTTCTCTCAACACCAGCAGATGCAATAGCTTTTTCAAAACAGATTTGAACAATTTTTTTTCTTTCAAACCGTGTTTGTAATATAGCTTTTCCTATCATATCCGAATTATTCAATACCACTGCCTTGGTATTTCTGGTTCCACAATCTATTCCCGCAACAAGCATCCTCTTTCCTTACTTTCCTTCCGGAGGTAAAATTTCATTATTTTTTATTCCCCGTTTTGCCTATATTTACCCCAATTTTTGCAAGAATCGATTTTAGAGATTCATCCTGTACCTTCTCAACTGCTTCTCTCATATCCACTGAAAGGTTTTCCATACAAACTCGAGTATCTTCAATCTCTTTTCTGCGAACATCTTCTTCAGGACGAACTCCTTCGAGGTAACCCACCCTGTAATGAATCTTTTCAAGTTTTTCATTCGGAGGAAGAATAGAATTTACTTTTTCTATAAAATCTCTATCCCTGTAACGCAAATCACTTTGCCATACAGGGTCGCTTATTGTCACATACAATACACCATGTCGCAGACAGGTTGGCCTTGCGTGTAAAAATACTTCCTCCCCAAAAGTATCCCTCCACATTTCTACAATTCTCAAGAATTTCCCTCTCTGTGGCATTACATGTTTGAGCAAATCATTTATCGAATCAGAAATAGAAACAGGACTGCCCAGTCGTTTTCTTTTTTTATATGTCATAGTAAACACTCATGGGCAATTTTGCCCACCCCCAAGAATGAAAATTTAAACCAATAGATTCCTGCTTCCGCAGGAATGACTTCTTATCCCCACGAAAGTAGAAATCTAAATGACCTTCCTCTGTCATTCCCGTCCCTGTTTTCACAGGGATAAACTCCGCGGGAATCCATGCCGGTTTATATGTCATTTTCATAGCCTAAATTATGTATTAACTGGTATACTTTTAATTTTTTTATTATAACTATAAAATTAATTATAAAATTAAATATAATAATTCTCAAATATTATAAGTAATGGATGGGAAAGAAATGTTTGAAAACAACAAAAAACAAAATAGCAGTTGTTCCGAATCCATCCTTATTGTCGATGATGAGCAAAACATCCTTCGATCCCTCAAAATGATACTCGAATATGAAGGGTATTCTGTAACAACTGCAACCAATGGGGAATCCGCACTGGAAATACTTTCCCGCCGGGAATTCGACCTTGCTATAATAGACCTTAAATTACCTGGAATAAACGGAATTGAAACCTTAAAAAAAATCAGAGCCCTGGATAACCAAAATGCCTCAATGCCAATTTTGATGATTTCAGGTCAGGCTACACTCCATGATGCTGTTGAAGCAGTAAAATTAGGGGCAACAGATTTTTTTGAAAAACCACTTGATCGAGACCGTGTGCTCATCACAATAAAAAAGGTTTTTGAAAAAAATTCAATATTATCAGAATTAAGTACTTTAAGAAACATTCTCGGTAAAAAATACGAAATAATAGGCAACTCACCTGCAATTAAAAGGGTAATATCTGAAGTAGAAAAAGTTGCTCCCACAAAGAGTAGAGTCCTAATTACAGGCGAAAGTGGAGTTGGCAAAGAACTCGTCGCATGGGCTATTCACAGACTGAGCCCAAGAGCAAATAAAAATTTTGTCAAAGTTAATTGTGCAGCAATTCCTTCCGAGCTAATCGAAAGCGAATTATTTGGGTACGAAAAGGGTGCTTTCACTGGTGCAAATAATTCAAAAAAAGGTCAATTTGAAGTAGCAAACGGTGGTACAATATTTCTCGATGAAATAGGCGACATGAGCCTTCAAGCACAGGCAAAGGTTTTAAGAGTTCTGCAATCAGGAGAAATAAGCAGACTCGGAAGCGAAGAAACAAAAAATGTTGATGTAAGAGTAGTTGCAGCAACAAATCATGATTTGCAAAAGGATGTAAATAAAGGAAGATTCAGAGATGATCTTTATTTCAGACTTGATGTTTTCAGAATTCATGTTCCACCACTTCGAGAAAGAATCGAAGATGTACCAATCTTAACTGAACACTTTGTGAGAGAATTTTGCCTCGAAAACAACTTCAGAATTAAAGAAATAACCAGGGGGGCAATGAACAAACTACTCTCTTATTCATGGCCAGGTAATGTCCGGGAGCTTAAAAATGTAGTTGAAAGAATGGTAATAATGAGCGGCGAAATAATAACTGAAGCAGATGTTCCTCCTCTTATAGCAGAAAAGCCTCAGTATCAGTATGAATTTGAACCTCAGTTAAAAGAAATGAATCTGAAAAATTTCAGAAACGAACTCGAAAAAAAATTCATCTTAAAAAAACTTGAGGAATTCAACTGGAATATAAGCCAAACTGCACAGGCTCTTGGTATAGAAAGAACAAATCTTCATAAAAAAATAAAACAACTCGGAATAACACGCAAAAATAGCTAATTCAAATCATTAAACGCTCATGAACAAAATTTTTTATCACTCAAGTAATCTTACTGCTACTGCTGTTATATTATCTTTTCCGCCTCTTCCAATTGCTATTTCTATCATTTGCCTTACAGCACTTTCCAATTCATTCTCAAGAATTGCTCCAATTTCGGACGAACTAACATACCCATGCAATCCATCCGAACAAAGAAAAAATTGATCCCCGGGGTGAACCGGAAAACTGCGGATATCTACCTGAACATAATCCTTACTCCCAACCGCTCTGGTTATTACATTACGATGCCTCGCTGCCGAAGCTTCTTCAGGAGTAATCAGTCCTTCTTTTAACTGCCAGTTTATGAGGGTGTGGTCTTCTGTCAATTGAACACACTGTCCATTTCTAACATAATAAACCCTGCTATCGCCAACCTGTCCGGTAAGTCCATAACTTCCTGCTATCAGTAAAGCGCTTATTGTAGTCCCCATTCCAAATTTTTCTTCATCCGTTTGTGCTATACCATGAACAACATAGGCAGCATTTTGAATGGCACTTTCAAGACATCTTGAAATTTTTTTTAAACCCTCATCGTAATTTATTTTTCCAGACTTAAATTCCTCTATTAATGCTCTTTCATTTGTTATATGCAAAGAAATAGCATCAACCGCCTCGTTGCTCGCCACCTCTCCCGCAGCATGTCCCCCCATTCCATCTGCTACGACATAAAGACCAATTTCATCATTCAAAAAATAAGAATCCTCATTTCTCTTCCTCTTGCAACCAATATCAGTTGCTCCAAATGATTCTATTTTCACTTTTCCCCTCCGACCGATTTTTCACCTTTTTGAACCATTACTAAATAACTCATTAAAATGGATATTCAGGCGGTCTGTTTACCCTTTCTGAAGAATCTGCATTCAAAAAATTAACTCTATTTACTTCCTTTATTTCATTATTTTCAATAATTCCCTCAACAAGTTCATATCCCATCAGGGCAATTATTCTGTCTCCCAGGAATATCGGTCTTGAATTACCATACCAATCCACACATGAAGCAACACAATTATCATTTACTTCGCCTACTTTTGATACGAGAGAACCGAGCTCGTGGAAGTGCTTGCCCCGTTCAACGCGCAAAAACAGCACTTCCGCTGATGTCCTGACAAGATGCATTGAAGGTGCTTCTTCTCTTCTTACTGGCAAACCTAAAACACCCTCATCTTCCCCTGTTGGCTTATAAAAGAATCCATGACTTCGAAGTTCTCCCTGCATCACATTGGTCACAGAATATGTATCCATAAGTTCAGCCGTATTTTCTCTAAGATCAAAGGAGCTAAATCGGAGGCTTTTATTATCTTCACCGACTCCTATCACAACTGCCCCATTTCCCATAACTTCTATCCTGTCACAACTATGAGAAAGATTGATTTGCTGGACATCTCCTTTTGTAATATAGTTGAAAACATAAACCCTGTTTTCAGCGCCTTTATCATAATACCACCCGCTACCAGTACCATAAAACAGATAATCCCCAACAAAGCGGTTCTGAAATTCATATCCCTTTGGAGTGGGAAGTATTTTATAGTCCGTTACTGGAATTATCTTAGGGTCATCTGTGAAGTTTTTCAAAGAGGTACGGATAAGCGCAAGTTTACCAGAAGTAAACTCCGGATTCCACATTGCTTCTCCAAACCCGCTTTCGCGGACAACAACATTGAGGTAACCCCTTGAATCCTCTTTAAAAGAAAATTGGTCAACAGGGGCACCGTATGCCCGAAGGGCTCTCGCAGAACCATCCTGAAGAAGAATCATATAAACAAAGGAGGTAGGAGGTTCTTTGGGCTTACTACTCTCTGAATTTCCAGATTCATAATATCCCCCATACCAGTATTCAGGAGACACCCACACATATATTGCGTTTGGGGATACATAGAAGTTTCTCGAATATGGACCCAGAACCGCTTTTCCCTTACAATCAAAACCGGGGCTATCGAGGTCACACATTACTACTGTGTGCAATGTCGGATTGCGCGTTTCCTGAACAGGTTTAAAAATATCCATTTTAGTCAGAACTGGAACAACTTCAGTTGTTTCATTCCCCTTCAACCACTTTCTCACACCAGGTAAAATCACTTCCCGTCTTTTTGTCGAATCCTTTTCATCATATCCATGATCCTTTAAATACAAATAATATGGCATATAAAATATTAAAGTGTTCCCTATAAGTCTGCTTGCATAGTTTCTTGAAGAGTAGTAATCGTTGGAATCAAGAAAGTGAGTGGATACATGTGCAATCTTTCCTTCATCATTGATGCTAAATCTGCCAATTTCAGTTGCATTCATTTGATAACTGTATCCGACAACAATAATGTTTTTCTTGTAAATAAGCATTTCATCGTACCATGTGCCACCAGAAAATCCCTCCGGAAAAGCATTCACTCTTGAAATAGGTTTTAAAACAGGTTCGTTTTTATCTTTCAAATTAATTGTAAAAAGGCGCCCGCGACGCAAAACGACAAGGTAATTTTTGTAAACTTTCACTATATCTCCTTCATCCACACCAGCCTCCTGAACATTAGTAATGGATTCAGATTCCTTTTCTCCAGCCGCATTGTCCGCTTCTGCTTTTGTAGTTTCCTGAGCTGAGGATGCTGCTACAGGAGCAGAAGGGGGAGCAGATTCATACGCCACCGCACCGGAACTTTCATATTTTACCCCTCCTGAAGTCTTAAAAATATTATCAACATACTTGTCGAACTCCTCTTCAGACTTAAATGTTGCAAGAGGGCTGGAAAGTTCTTTTTGTAACTTTTCGGACATCGCAATCTTGACAGTTGCGTTTCCCTTTTTCTTACACCCCTGACACGAACTAACTGCACAAACAATTACAAAAAACCATAGAAAAACTTTTGTAATCAAAACATGACTTTTACTTTTCATTTTTTCCTTCCTTTCTAATGTTACTATTTTCACTATTAAACGAAAACAATAAAAAAAAGTTTTACCATTAAAATTCCTGTTTGTAATCATGATTTCTAAAAAAACTTATACATAATTGCGCGTTGCGTTAATTGAGCGGAGCCGAAGATAATGACAAACTTAAATTTTTCTCCATGGTCGTTTCAACTCCGCTCAACGACCCGAGGACCAATTCCCATCGATAATCCGCGCACAAAGCGTGGATGTTTCCTGAGAAGGACCTACAAACTATCACAGTATTCGCCGGGTAACAAATCCGGATTAATTCGCCGGCAAAGTCTTTGCTCAAGCCAGCCATAAATATGCATAAATTCTGGAAGAAGGTCTCTCGCTGCAGAATAATCGAGGGATAAAACTTCACAACCGGCACAAATACGCAATTTAAAAGATGGATAACATTCTCCCTGAACTGTCGGGGGATGAGGTAAATTTGTAAAATTAACAGATTGAAGCCTATCAAAAAATTCGTTTGCTCCCTGAGTACCTAAATTCTCCATAATATCCCAATCTTCCCTCTCCCATTCTTCAGGGTTATTAATATCGTATATACCTCTATCTTCTTCCCAGAATCTCACAGTCCCATAACCATCAATAAGGAGCATAGGACCTGTACCCGCAAAACCTCCCGGAGCCTGCCATATCAATCTTGCCTCAGGATAAGATAGATGTTCTGGAACCCGCGGGCAGTTTTGATAAGCATTGAAACAATCATCTAAAGATACGAAGCGATTATTGCAATCTCTTCCTGCACATGCACAGCATATAGGATTAAAACTGCATGTGTCACCGGTCCAGATGTAAGGTGTGGGGTCACATGGATTGCAGGTATCACAATCAACTGTCGGGTCTTCGTATGCTTCCTGTGCCTGGCAACCCGTTTGAGTATTAGAGCGCACGATTTCAATCACAATTTCCTTTCCATTATCCTGCGGGAATGAGAATGAAGAACTTGCAGAAATCACTTCTCCTGAAACTCCTGCCATCTCAATTATCCCATCCTCTCCTATTGTGCACCCGTTTCCATTATAGCAGGAGTAAGAAGTATACCCGCGAGCCACAACAATACCGTAACCATCACTCACTGGTGCCATTTTGTAACAACCACATTCACATATCCCATAATCCATCCAGTACTTAAATCCATCCCACTTTATTTTTATACTTTCACCAGGTGCAAGTTGCTTAACTGCTGGTAAAGGTGCTCCGCAATCGATACAGCAACGCTCTGGTTCAGTAACACTACTGCAATCTACCGAGCATTCCGGGCGATTCCACATAATATCCTCTCCATTGTAATTAACATAAATATCACTGACATAATTCCATGATGAAAAATCTAAATAAATCAAACATGAAGAACATTCTTCAGGACTTCCATTTTTGATTACAAAATTGACACTGTAAGGAGAGGTTGGCATATCTAAAACATCAGGGTCTTCTCCTCCATCTAATCTATTATTTTGTCTTGAAGAAGTATAACAGGAAGAAAAAATTAGAATAAAAAACAAACACAATTTTTCTTTCATTTGACATCTCCTTTCTATATTCCTCTTTTATAAAAGGTTATCAGGCCAGACCTGACGCAACACAAATTTATGACAACCCTTCATTTGCTTGAAACATTTATATTTATACTCTATTTTTTAAAGAAGTCTAATTTTGTATAGATTTTTATAATCTTTCAATCTTCACTTTTTTGTTACTCCTGCAAAAGCAGGGGGGTATAATATGTATAATACATGCTGGCGTGCAAGAATTCCTGCTTAACTTTGCCACTGCGAAAGCAAGGGCATAAATGAAATTTACTTTTTGCCATTTGAGCTTTAAATTTTTATTTTACATTTTGATATTTGATTTTTGATTTATTTATAATTAAACTTGTATTTGTAATAAAAAATTTAGATTTATGGGGGTAATCAAAATTTACCCATGAGAGTTTTATATGATTATTTGAATTTATTTTAAGTCAAAATATAGGTGCTAATTTAAATGAAACGCTCTCTACATAAAAAGATAAAATTAATATTTATCTTCCGTAATTTTCTGAAGATTTGCAAGAGTTTTTCCCTGATATCGGTTCCTTTACTTATAACAGGGTCATTTTTAATTTGCCTATCCGGTTACGGAATAATAAACATTCACGAAAAACTTTTTGCTTGCATCATATTATCACTTTCTCTTGTAATATGGATACCCGTTTACTCAAAAATAAAAGAATCCATCTTTCTTGTTGCAAGAAGTATTGATTCAATTATTTCTTCACCTGGAATTGTTACAGCAGGTACAGATATTCTCCTTAATGGAAATCCTCAGTCAACATGGGGAAAATTTACTGTGCAATATCACGACGAAATTCTATCAAAGGCAAAAACCTTAAAACTACTCCCATTCAGGCAATTAATCTATTTTATAATTGTTCTCATCTCCGCAATTACCTTCTTTATCGTCTGTAAAGGAGGTTTTTATCCAAAAAAAAAGATTGAATCAAATTTTTCACCGGAAAACTTTCGCAAAGAGCAGTATCTCTTTAAGTCAGCAGATGAAGAAATACTTAGAAAGTTTATAAAAAATATTAAGCATGACATAACAGAAAATAGTGTGCCATCTCACAATGCTGAAATTGAAACATTAAAATCTAAAATACTTGAGGTTCTCAAAAAATTTCCTCAGAATAATGACGATTTTGAATCATTCCTGGAAGAAATTGATAAAATAAAGAAAATTTCAGGTGAAATGACATCTACGCTGGATGAAAATTCCAAAATTCTTGAAGAAATGGGGAAAGAAATGAAAGGTAAGATTTTTTCACAAATGGGGAAAATGCTGAAGGAGCAAAAACTTGACGATGCCTCTGCTGAAGCACAAAAAATAGCCAAAGAATTTGAAAACTCAATTCCTTCAAACAAAATTATGGAGGAAGCTTCTTCTGACCTTCAAAAAGCAGCAAAAGCAGGCGAAGAAAAATTAAATGAACAATCCCATGAAAAAGAAAAAGGAACTGAAAAGACTTCAGAAGAAGAAAATCATAAATCAACTAAAACTATGGAAAACGCAAAATTTGAAGAACTAAAAAAAACAATAAAAAAACTTAATGAACTCGCAAAACTTTTTGGGATAAAATCGATGAATGAAATACCGGAAGGACTTAAGGATATTGCATCAAAATTCAGTGACATGCAACTCGATAAAAAACAGGCAGAAGAACTTGAGAAGATAATTGAAAAAATGGACAATCTTAAAAATCTAATGCTCGAATCAAAAGAATCTTCCATCAAAAACAAATATGCTGAGGCAAAAAAGAATTTCGAAAAACAGGCTTCTGGTGTAAGTAATGAGGGAACAAACAATAATACTGAAAAACACACACCAAAAAGTGAAGCAGAAAATTCAAAAAATATGCAAAAATCTGATAAGAGTAGTGAACAAACATACGGAAAATTAGTAACCTCAGAAATGGAAAAACAGGAACTTGAAAATAATTTTAATAAAACCTCAACTGAAAAAGCTACTTCCATCCCTAAAAACGAGACCTCCTCACCCTCTTCCCTGAATCAAAGCACTGAGGGTGCTGATTCTAAGGACTCTTTAAATGGCATAAATTGGGGAACCGGAACCTCTCCACATCTTGGAAAGGGTTTGAATGATTCAGAAGAAGAAAAATTTAATAATGTAGAAATACAGGGAAAAGAAAAAAGCGGACCTATAAAAAAAGAAACAATAAAAGGGGCTGCAAAAAAGGGATTTGCAGGAACAAACTATAAAAAGGTATACGGGGAATACTCTTCAATAGTTGATGAAATACTCAATGAAGAAAAGGTTCCCGGGCTTTATCAATACTATGTCCATAAATATTTTGAACTAATTGCACCACGAAACCAGTAATAAAAGGAGACAGGCATGAAAGACTCATTTCAATTATTATCAAAAATAATATCAATGACATTCATTCTATCATATTTTCAAATAACCAGTGGTTGTAATGGAGACGGAGGACCATACGAATCAGAAAAACAGCACTGCATTGATGTTTTAAATAGTTATAGAGAGCAGGTTGGAAAACCTCCCCTGAGCAGGTCAAAGGAACTCGAACAATGTGCTGATGAAGCCGCTAAATATGACTCCAGCCATCCATCCCCCCCACATGCTCATTTCCGTTCAACGAATGGTTGCAATGGATTAGCCAGAGCAGAAAATGAACTTCCAGGTTGGCCTCTTGAATGGTATGGTTCGATAAATGAAATAATAGAGAGTGGAACAGAATTGATGTGGTCTGAAGGACCTGGAGGCGGGCATTATGAAAATATAACAGGGAATTACACTCAAGCAGGATGTGGAATTTATATAGATAATCAAAAAGATGTTTGGATTGTGCAGGATTTCAGATAAATAAGATATAACATTTTTTTATTAAATATCTTTTGAAACCTCTTCTGTCTTCGATGCTATTTCTTTGATATTTTTAATCATATCTTCCACAATTTTTGCATACTTTAAAACCTTCTCCTCAGCAATTTTACGACTCATGGATTCACTGGCAATGTCCGATTCATACTTTTCAACCTTCCCTTTTAATTCTTCAATCGTGGCATTCAGCGAAGAATTTTTTTCCTGAAGTTCTGCTATGGTTTTTTCCATCGAACCCACCCGCTCCTTTAAAGCAGATCTTTCTTTATTCATTTCTTCTATTTGCTTTTCCTGTGTGGCCGTTTCTCGCATTAAAGCCCTGTTAATTTGCTCCTTTTCTTTCAATTCGTCGTGAAGTTGCCCTAATTTAGTATCGTATTCCTCCTTTAAATTCTTCAGAGCTTCTTCTTTTTCTTTCTTCAATTTCTGTTCAAAAGATTTTAGATCACTTTCAAACTTATCCCTTATATCAAAAATTTCTGCTTCGTACTGGTCCTTCATCTCCTGAAGTTCCCTTTCATGTTTTGCTTTAAGGGAACCAATTTCTGCCATTTTTTCTTCGTTGAGTTTATCTGCCTGCTGAGAGAGAGCCAATTCCTTCTTTTCTTCGCTTTCTGCAATAATCTTTTTTCTTTCCTCCTCAAGTTCATTTTGATGCGTCTTTTTCAGTTCCTCAATACCAGCTTTGAGCCCCTTTATCTCAAGATTTGCCCTTTCCAATTCCTTCTTCAGATTTTCAATCTCTTCGTTCAAAGATTCCTTTTCACTACTTAATTTAGCAACCATAGATTGTGCATCTGCAATCTCCTGGTCCTTTGCAGCTACCTTTTCTTCATTGTCCGCAATAACTCTTTCAAGCCCTATGACTTTGTCTTTTAATTCCAGAATCTCCCTCTCAAGATTGTTTATATCATCCTTATATTTTACGATATCCTTGTCCTTTTTGTTAATTAAATCTCTGAGGTCGAGCAACTCTCTTGTGCTGGTAGAAGGGGTCCCTTTTTTCTTCAATTCCTTTTCAAGAGTTTCCACTTTGCTTTCAAGGGAACTTATATCCGTCTGCAATTGCTTCTTCTCCGTTTCAAGAGCCCGTAAATTTTTCCTGGCATTTTCAAGTTCCTCCTGCAGTGCCTTGTTAACCTTTTCTGCCTCCCCACCCTTTTCTTTCAATACTTTTTCGGCTTCCTCTCTATTTGATTCCAGTTTCTTAATCTCCGATTTTAGTTTTTCAATTTCTTTGAGCAAATTCTTTTTCTCAGACCTTTCCTTTTCAAGTGCTTCTTCGAGTTGTCCTATTTTTTCACTATCAACACCCAAAGGTATCTCAGGTTTCGGTTCTTCCACAGCACTAAAATCTGGAGATGCGATTGGTACTTCATTCTCCTGCACTTTAGCCACTTCCCTGCGTGCATGCTCATCCTTGCCAATGAATTCATCAGTAGGTATTTCAAGAGCTGCCAGTTCCTTGTCGATGTCCCCCTCCTCGAAAGGAATGGAAGGAACCGAAGCTGCTGGATTCTCCTCTGCCTGTATCTGTGCTGATTCAGATTCATCTACAACTATCGCTTCATCAAGGTCAATAAGTTCCTCTCCTTCTGAAGCCGAAGATGCTACTGGTTGCTGAAAATCCAATCCAAGAAAACCGGATACTTTCCCTAAAAACTCTGTAAACTCAAAAGGCTTCTGAACATACAAATCTGCATGAGTTGGTCTATTCTGGTGGCTGACTATTTGGTCTTCTTCTCCTGCCGAGTACATAATTACAAAAGGAACTCTTTCCAGTTCTGGAATTCTCTTAAGAAATGTAAATGCAAGAAAACCATGTGATTTTTTTAGCGTCGTAGAAATCATGACCATATCATATTTTTCAGTCGAAGCTTTAAGCCTTGCCATTTCTGCATCTTCGACTGAATCAACATAGCAATCATAATTGGAAAACTCTGCAATTAAGGAACCTACGACCTGATCGTCCGATTCAAGTAAAAGTATCTTCTTCACTTTTTAACTCCTCAAAAAAAATTCATTTATTCTTTATTTTTATCAGCCCCTTCCAAACGACCCACCTCACTAAAACCACTTCCCGTTATTTTTAATAAAGGTAGTTTAACAAAAATAAAAAAAAAATAAATGTTTATTTGTTTTATTATTGAAATTAAAAATAAATATGTTATATATGTTTAAGAAAATTTTGATGGTAGTTTGAAAAATTAAAGGATTGGCAGAAAGGTTAAGTCGTCTGGTCGGATGGGAAAATTTTAATGCAGGGTTTGGGCCCATAGCTCAACTGGCAGAGCTTCCGGCTCATAACCGGGAGGTTCCGGGTTCGAAGCCTGGTGGGCCCACTAAAAAGTAAAATATAAAAAGGAGAAGAACTGAGGGGACAACAACAAAGGTAAATTAAAAAATGGAGCAAAATTCCCTTAAACACGAGATAATGAACCTTGAGAAGCTTCAATGCATTGACCTTGAAATATTCGACATAGAAAAAAAGCTCAAAGAAATTCCTCAAATCCTTAATTCTCTGAAATCGAAACTTGAAGAACTTGCCGAGCAAATTGAAAATGACAAAGCAACTTACAGAGAAGCTGAAAAATGGCAGAAAGAACATGAACAAGCTATTGAAATGCAAAAGGAACTTTTGAGCAAAAGCAAGGCAAAACTCGCAAACTCCCGTAATGAAAGGGAAGCTAATGCGGCTCAACGGGAAATAGATGTAATAAAAAGAGCAATTAGTGAAAGGGAAGAAGAAGCCCTTCATATAATGGAAGTACTGGAACAAACTCAGGAATCCATTCGTCAAAAAGAAGAATTATATTCCAATCTCCAAAAAGAACTGGAAGGAATGGAAACAGAAAGCAGGGAAAAAGCTTCAGGAATGGAAGAAAGCATAAAGAAACTCAATCAGCAGCGCCAGAAAATAATTGAAGAAGTAACACAGAGTAATCTTGCTATATATGAAAAAATCAGACAGCGAAGACCCCGTGCTATAGTAGCCGCAATTAAAGGAATTTGTCAGGGCTGTCACATGATGTTACCACCTCAAACTTACAATTTATTACTGAAAGCAGACAGGCTCATCCAATGCCCCAACTGTCATAGGATCGTTTATTGTTTAAATGAAGAAAACAAGGAACAATAATACTGACATAAAAAGGAATCCATCAGAATCAATTCTAAATGACCGTAAAATGGGAAAAGTAGAAATATTAGAACCTATAAAGAAAAAAAAACTTGCAGAAGAAATAGCAGAAAAAATTAGAAGAAGAATTCTTGATGGAACATTTAAACCAGGAGAAAAACTTCCCGCTGAGCGAGAACTTGCAAGGAGAATGAATGTAAATCGCGGGTCTATTCGTGAAGGATTGAAAATACTCCAGCAACTTGGTCTTATATCAATAAAACATGGTGATGGAACAAGAGTTCTCGACTTCTTCCAGACCGCAAGCATAGAAATCGTAAATTATCTCCTTAATGATTCTCCGTTAGAACGAAAAAAAATTTTATCGGATATAATGGAAGTAAGAAAAATGATATGCACCGAGATAGTGAAACTTGCTGCTCGCAATGCATCAAATGAAGATATAGAAGAACTGCGAAAACAATTAGAAGAAACAAAAACAGGTGGAGGATTGAGCCATCCTGAAGGAAAAGAAATATCGGAGGGTCATGAAGCACCAGAAAAAGAAGATAAGGATTACGGAGAAATAGTTGTAAAGGATTTTGAGTTTTATGAAAATCTATCTAAAATTTCAGGGAATTTGATTTATAAACTAATGCTTAATACTGTTAAACCTCCATTCAAGTTTTTTAAACCCATTTTCAAGAAGCTTGTACATTCTCCAACTGATGTTTTGGAAACACATAAAAAAATTCTTGATGCTATCGCTGCAAGAAATGAAAAATTGGCAACTGAAATAGCGGAAGAATATCTCACCAGAACTGCAGAGTTTTTTTTAAATAACATAGACAAATAATTTACCTTAATTCCTTTTTTTAAAAAGGTTGAAATTTTACAAAACTCAACTATGATTTTTGGGGAGGTGAAAAAATGAATAAAAGATGCCATTTTATTGTTCTGACTTTTTTTCTGGCATTTCTTACATTTGCAGAAAATGCATGGTCAAAAGAAAAATTTTTTGAAGTATTTTTAGGTGGAGGAGGGGGGTACGAGTATTATAAAATGACAAGTGCAAGTGCAACTGCCATTCAAAAAAGTATAGGACCTGATTGCGTAAGCCTTAACTGCATAAAACCAGACGAAATATCTGGAAGCGGAGGGTTATGGAGATTCTTTGGTGGTGTAAGATTGGGGCTTATGGGTTTAGGGATAGATTACAGGCAATCCTACCTTGAAGGACCCGTAAATTGGGGACAACTTATGGGAGACTTCTGGATTTTGCTTCCAATTCCCATCGTAAAACCGTTTATAAAAATAGGAGTTGGATTTATCCATCTCAAAGTAAAAGGAATCGAACTTGCTGGAACTAAAAAGGATGGTGACCTCGTAAAAGGTTTTGGTTTCAGGGGAGGCGCCGGGCTTCTTGTAAAAATTATACGATGGCTTTCTTTAGGAGCAACATGCGAAGTTGCAGGAACATACTTCAGAGAAGATACTGATACGACATGGGGTTATGCAATAGATGCAACTGCTCACATAATCTTTCATATTTAATTACTAATCTTTTGTTACACGCTTTACAACATAAACCGGAATCCCTTCCTTTTCTTCGAATTTCCTTCTATTCTTTTCTGCTTCGTTTTTAGAAAGAAAATGACCTATTCTCACTCTGTACATTGGTGGCTGGCTATCCACAGCAACTAAAAATGCATTGTAACCCTTTTTACGAAGGTGGGAAACATATCCAGACGCCTCCTGCAAACTTCCAAAAGAATTAACATGAAGTGTAAATATACCTTTTTCTCCATCTACCGATAAAGGTAACCTTGCAGGTTCATTAAAAACAACTTTACCAGGTTCTTCGGGGATAGGAATAAGACCATTGCGGGAATTTGTAGACGAGGTTTTATCTCCGTCTGCTGGAAATGGCTCGTCAATAGAAGAATCATGAAAAATTTTATCCTCTTCCTTGCTTAACAATGTTGGTTCTGAATCTATTCTACCTGCATTTTCCAGCTTTTTCCCGAACTCCAGAAAAACATCTTTATCATTACCTCCAGAATTGATTGTGAAATTCCCAGACCCCTGATTGCGAGTTATTAGTTCTTCAAGGGGGTCAGGAGGCAAATCCTGGGCAGAACCCAACTTCCCCTTTCCTAACAGTAAACCTACCACAAAAACTCCTATCCCGAAAACTATCCCGCTCATCATTATGATAGAGACCTTTCCAAAATCGAAATTGTATGTCTTAAGAGGTTTTATTTTTTCAAGATCTCTCATGTTTTTACTCCTTTCTACCAAACTCTTTATTTTTCAATTATGCTTTATCTTCCTCTTCAATTTCTGTTTCTGCCGGACTTTCCATTCTTTCCGGCGCGGATACACCTAATAAATTCAGCGATGTCCTAAATACTTCTCTTATGGAATCAGCCCATATAAGTCTCGCCATGGTTTTCTCCATATCCCATGAATTTTTCCAATCACTGGAACTACCCATTATCGAATCAGGGGGAAGTATAGGGTCCTTATAAACTCTCCATCTTTGAGTATAATAGCTCTGGAGCATTTTCGAAAGATCCATGATGAATGTAGCCACTCGATGTGGCTCAAAGGTTCTTACAGAATCATTCACAACATCCGATAGTTTTAAGGATTCTCTTAGAATTGTCACTTCCTCTTCAAGAGTGAGCTTCTCCATTAACAAATCAGGAATTCTGTTCTTGCTTATTTCATCAATATTAATGGCCATTTTTTCTTTTGCCCGATTCAAAATAGAGCATAATCTGGCATGCCCATACTGGACATGATAGACCGGGTTATGCAGACTTCGCTTTTTAGCCTCTTCTATGTCAAAATCAAACTGGCTATCAGGTCTTCGCATGAGAAAAATCAATCTAAAAGCATCCTTTCCAACCTCATCAACAATTTCCCTCAGTGTAACGAACTCTCCAGACCTTTTTGACATCTTTATTGGCTGTCCATCCCTGCTCAACGACACCATTTGCACCAGTATAACTTTCAGTATTTCAGGATCATATCCAAAAGCCTTCAAAGCTCCTTTCATTCTCGGTATATACCCATGATGGTCAGCCCCCCATATATTTATCAATTTATCAAACCCTCTCGATATTTTATCGAGATGATAAGAAATATCCGTTCCAAAATATGTAAAATCTCTTCCCCCCTTCTTTACAAGTATCCTTTCTTTTGGGTCTGCGAGCTCAAATCCTTCCATCTTAAATGAAATAGAATCGTCTTCATTTTTTACAGCAAATCCCTTCTCTATGAGATAATTGATGTTACCCCAGAGAATACTATCGGTAATGCTCGATTCATAAAACCACCTGTCAAAGTTAATATCCAGAGCAGCAAGGTCTTCTCTTATTTTATCTTCGAGCATCTTTGATGCAAACCTACTAAACTCGGGACAATGACTCCCCTTTTGCCTGAGGGAATCCCCCGCAGCTTTCTTCAGTTCTTCCGCAATCTGAGTAAGATATTCTCCTCTGTACCATTCCTCTTCGGAAGGTTCAGGGAAATCAGAATTAAAAAGCTTGTTATAACGATAGTGGAGAGAAACACCAAGAGTCCGTATTTGTTTACCCCTATCGTTTACATAATATTCAGCACAAACCTCATTCCCTGTAGCTCTGAGGAGTCTTACAAGTGTGTCACCTATCACTGCTCCTCTTCCATGCCCTACATGCAAAGGACCTGTTGGATTGGCACTTACAAATTCCACATTAATCTTTTTTCTTTCGCTTCCAGGTGGAAAGAAAAGCGCCTCCCCACTTTCTCGCAAAAGAGGTACCAGAGAAAACCATCTTTCCTTCTTTATTTTAAAGTTAAGAAAACCTTTTCCTGCTATTACTGGCTCTTCGGCAAGCAAGCCTTCTTTATCCTCGACGAACGAAGAAATATCCTTTGCAATCTCAAGTGCCTTTCTCCCTTCCCTTTCAGCAAGAAGAATAGCAATGTTGGATGCATAATCTCCCATATCAAAATCAGGTGGTTTCATCAAACGAATTGGAACATTAAAGTGAAATCCTTTCGATTTTAGATATTTGGAAAGCGCAATTTCCACAATTCTTTTTACTTTTTCATACATCTAATTATATAGTATCACAAAGTATTACTATTTATCAAATTTAAGAACATAATAGTCTTTAGCATCTGATAAAGATATTGAAAGGCGCTTACTGAGTGGATTCGAAATGATTGCAAAATTAAGTATAAGAATTACTACCGGTCACAGAATTTTGTATATTAATGGTTGGGGTCTGTGCAATAACCGTCAATGCAATAGCAACCTGCCCCACAATCAGAATCATTCCTGCAGGGAAGTTTGCAAACTGCATCAACACACTCATAACCAGCAGGACACTGGGCACTTGTCCTGCATTGTGGTTCAGGATTGGGTATTACTTCATCAACACATTTTGAATCAACGCATACCTTTCCACTTCCACATTCTGCGTCTGTTGTACATTCCACAACCACTGATGGAACACATTTACCCGTGGAGGTATTGCAAATATATCCTTCACTGCAGTCACTATCCTGAGTGCACTGAGGTTTCTCTACGCATACAAAATTTTTGCACTCCCAACCTTCATCGCAATCTATGTTTTGTACACACTGGGTTCCTGAAGATTCCACGCAGTAACCGGATGGAGCACAATGAGTTCCAGAAGGACAATCAACATCTCCCGTACAAGCTTTTGTTCCCTCTGGAACGCACCTTAACGAAACGCACACAAGTCCCTCACCGCAGTCAATATCCTCAACACAACGATTATCACTTGGAGGAACACAATAGTTGGAAGGAGAACAAACCCTCCCTTCAGGACAATCTGAATTACTCGTACAGGTAGCTGGTGGCAGTGGTGGATAAACACATTGCCCATCTTCGCATTTTCCACCTGACTGGCAATCTGAATCTGATGTACACTCAGGAAGCTGCGAGGGGGGTAGGCAAAGTCCACCTATACAATCGGTTCCTTCGGGGCAGTCCGAGGTCTGCGTGCACGAAGACTGAATACATCCTAATTCTGTACATACTTCTCCTGGTCTGCAATCGAAATTATCCTGGCATTCCCTGGTTGGCGGAGGGTTGACTTCCCTGCAACCCATACCATCACAGTAATAACACCCGTTTTCATCACACCTGTATTCCTCCTCATGGCAGTCACAAGCAGCAAGCAAGTAAGAGCAACCTAGCACTAAGGCACTAATAAAAAATATCCTAAAATTTCTCATGGCATTTACCTCCTCTGCATAAATTTCATTCAATAAACATGCCAACACACCCCCTTACAAAAAACCCTTTCAATTTTACAAATATAATTGTTTTGCCTTAACTTATATAGTAGATAAATTATTCAATGTGTCAACATTTGTTAACACTTATTGAGTCAATAAAAAAGTACATCTCCATTCTAATGCTCCTTTTGGTAAATCTTGCTACAAAACTTTTCTTAAAACAAATCACTTCGCGCAAAGAGCCCCGCTTTTACAAATGTGCCTTTAGCCACGCAAAATCGCTAAGTCCTCCCCGCAGATTTCACCTGGGGAAGAAGGCTTCTTCCTCCCCGTGCCACTTCTCCAGTGGCGCATTTGAAACGCAAAAATTTTTTCAGGACTTATCAAATGCACCACTACTTATTTTTATATTGTGCGCCATAATATGCTGTTGTTCTCAGCAAAAAAAAATAAGATATGGAAATTTTGAAAAAAATCTCCGAAATGTAAGTGAAATATTAATAAAAAGCGATTGGGAAAGGTACCATGCTGCTCTTTCGAAGAATCAGAAGGATACTAACCCTGTGGAAGACATCCGTAAATCTATGGAAAAATTCAAAAAAGAATACGAAGAATTGGGACACCTTATAAATAAACCTTCTTCAATCAACATAGAAGCTCATATTCACTATAAGGGAGGAAAAACTATCAAAATGATTCTCGAAGAAAAACACTGGAAAATAAAAAATTCTCAATCTACATTCGCTCCTAATCCAATTGCAGTTTGCAGAGAACTTGCAAAAACTCTCCAGGAATTGAAATACCAAATAACAAAAATGGATTCTCTTGAATTAAATTTAGTAGAAGAAACTGCAAATTCCATTCAGACTCTCATTGAAGAATTAAATAACTTAAAAACAGAAAACATATACATTGATATGGATTTTGCTTTTACTGTTTTGCCTTCTGGGAGAAGAATTGAATTCAAATTAACAGAAAATCAGTGGAAAATTACAAAAATAACCCCATCGCTTTTCCGTTAAATCAGAAATCAAAACCTGTAAACAGGAAGCTGAATAATCGCTTCACAACCCCCTCCGTTTCTTGGTAAAAGATTAATAAAGCCTCCGACACTTTCTATTATACTCTTTGAAATGGCAAGCCCAAGCCCGCTTCCATTTGTTTTAGTTGTAAAAAATGGGGTGAAGAGCATATTAAGGTCTTTGCCCTCAAGTCCTTCACCTCTATCAAGAATTTTTACCAAAACATTGTTGTTTTTCGAATCAAGTTCAAGCACGCATTCGATGAAATCACCTGGTTTAGAAGCCTCAACAGCATTCATCAGCAGGTTGATGAAAACCTGCTTTAAAGCATCAAAATCTCCAAGTATTTCAACTGAATCCATTATATTCAAATGAATTTCAATACCACTACTCACGGGGTTAACAGAAACTACCCTCATAGCTTCGTTTAATATTTCTTCAAGTTTAACATGTTCAATTCTACCCGCCGGCCTGCGAGAAAGTGAAAGGTAGTCTTTTGTAATTTTATCGAGTCTATCAACCTCGTTAATAACCATTTTCAATTCTTCCTGTAATGGATGGTCATCCGGAAACTCGTCTTTGATTACCCTCAGTGCAGCCCCAATTGAAAGAAGAGGATTACGAATTTCATGTGCCAGTTTAGATGCAATCTCGCTGATAAACGCCATTCTCTCGGAACGAACCAGATTTTCCTGAAAATTCACTTCAGGAGTTGAACCAGTTTCTTCGAGTTCTTTTATCCGAATTATTGCTCCTGAAATGTTCCTTGCTTCATCGAGTGTTAAAACACCGCTTATCTCTGCTTCAAAACGCTCTCCCCCTTCCCTCTTCATCGCTCCCCGCATTTCCATGTGACCATCCGTTTGAAGTCTAATTCTCGCTTCCAGAACCTTTCCTGCAGCCTCCTCTCCAAAAAAAAGAATTTCAAAAGGGCTTCCTATTAACTGCTCTGCCTTTTTACCAAACATCTCCTCTGCCCACCTGTTAACTGAAACTATTGTTTGAGCACCATCAAGCGCAAGAACTGCTTCTTTACCTGTATCAAGAACTTTCCTGATACTGTAAGGTATTTCTTCTCCCATTCCAGCCAATCTTGTTCTTATCTGCTCTACATCCTCAGAAAACTTTTCACTTTCTATTATAGCACCAAGCCTTGATGCATAATCTATTTGAAGCATCCTCTGCTGAAAAGAAAATGGGCGGTCCCCTTTCTTTGAAAATAAAATCACACCATGGACTATCCCATCTCTACCAACAACTGGTACACATGAAAATCGCAGTTGTCCTATGAAACTTTGTAATACATTCTGAGCCTGTTCAGGTAAAAAATCGCTAACAAGGTCAGAAATGTTACTGGTTTCAAATATTTTTTTCTGGCGGTAGGATGCGAGAAGAAAACTCTTTCTGAGAAGGTCAAGAGAAACAACTGCACCTCTTGGAACAAAACCTAATAATCGGGATGTTTGTTCAAATCCCTCGGTCTCATCTCTTGGTGCAGATGCCCATATTCGTAAAAATCCTTGATTTTCATCAATAAAAAGTAATGACGCACTGTTACACCCCAGTACTTTCATGGCACCGGAAAGAACTAGTTCCACATTTTTCTCTAAAATCGAACCATCTTTGAAAATCATAATTTTTTAATTTTAATAGAAATATTGAAATTTGAAAGATTACAATTTAAATTCTTATCACACCTATAAAAAAATACAGATAAAAACTCCTGTTTGTAATGGAAAATTATAAAAGAAAACTTCATCTTTTAGAGAAAATTTCATCTCTGGTGTCAGCGATACTAATTTTTGTCCTGACAATTTACCTTACATTTCCGTATGTAATTTTTTCTCAAGAAGGAAATGAAAATGAAGCCCGTTTGATATACGATCAAGCAGTGAAATTAGCAAAGGAAAAAAAATGGGAAAGTGCTCTTGAACTTTTCATTAAGGCAGCGGAAAAAGGAGCCCCTGCAGTTGTTCACTATAACATAGCAAGATGTTATGAATCACTCGGGAAATTCGAAGAGGCGGTAAAAAATTACAAAAAGTATCTTGAATCGGAGATTACTCAAGAAGAAAGAAAAACTGTAGAGGAAAAAATAAAATTCCTCTTTGAAAAGCCATCCCTACTTTCCATAAACACAAATCCACAGGGAGCAACTGTAGAAGAGAAAGAAAAGGGAATACTCGGAATAACCCCTCTTCAAACCACACTGTCAGCCGGCTCTCACAAAATATTGATCCAAAAAGCAGGTTTTGGAGAAAAATTCCTGAATATAAATGCAGGATACGGGAAGGAAATTAAATTTAACATAACGCTTGAGGAAAAAACGACTTCAAAAAATGTTAATGGAGCCTCAGAAAATGAAATCAGCGAGAAAAAGGAAGTGACAAGACCCGGAGGAAAAAAAAGAAATATAGGTTTAGTTTTTGCGCTTGGAGGTGGCGCCAGTATATACACATTCATTGATTACCCTTCCCAGGTTGGGGGAGACTTTTCTTTCAACATTCATAAAATACTTGGATCAAAGAATTTAAGATGGGGCGCAGGCATCGAATTGCTATCGAGCACTTATCAAATGGAAGATTCCTCAGGTAGTGATTGGCTCTTCATGTTTATCAACACAGTCGCTTATGCCCAGATTCGTTACAAATTACACAAAAGGCTGGAATTATTGGGGGCAATTGGTGCAGGTTTTTCAGTCCTTGCTTCAGTGGAAAATGTACCTGCAAATAGAGAAATGAAACTTTTAGGTGGAAAAATCGAGGGGGGAGGTTTTCCGTTTTTTACACCCGACATAGAATTAACATTAAGAATCAACTTAATTTCAGGTTTGCATCTGCTCTTTCGACCTTCGCACCTTTTTATTCTTGTGCCTTTAAGGGAAGTTTATGGTAATAGTAAGGTATTTCCAATTTACCAGATGGAACTAATGATAGGATGGGAAATTTGAAATGAAAATAGTAGTTATTGGAGGGGGAGAAATTGGAAAAGCAATAGCGGAATCTCTTTGTTTGGAAAACCACGATATATGCATCATAGAAGAAAAAAAGGAAATAGCAAAAAAGCTAAATGACTCCCTTGAAGCAAGAGTTATAGAAGGAAGTGGTTGCAGCCCTCGAATACTAAAAATGGCAGGGGTCCCGGAAGCAGACATAATTACAATCGTTACGGATAGCGACGAAGACAATCTATGTGCAAGCATGCTGTGTCGATACCTTGCACCTGAAGCGAAAATAATAGCAAGGATAAGAAATCCGGAACTTGCTTCGGAAAGAGACTTTCTTATGAAAAGCGGGCCAAAACTCTCGCAAATTCTCAACCCCGAAATTCTTGCCGCAAAACAAATCTTTCACGCAATTAAGGTACCCTCTGCACTCGAAGTATCTGAATTTGAAAATGAAAAACTTTTAATGATAGGAATCAAAATTCCTGAAGATACTCCTGTAACAGGACATACAATGAAAGAACTACCACAAATTCTGAACAAAAGAATTCTCTTTGTTGCAAGGTACCGAAACGGGGATTTTATAATACCCAAAGGGGACTCTGATATTAAAGCAAATGACATTCTTTACTTTGCATCAAAAACAGATGATGTTAATATCATAGCAACTTCCATAGGATTAAAATGGACAGAAATAAAGGATGCTGTTATTTTTGGGGGCTCAATTACAGGAATTCATCTTGCTTCCCTCCTTGTAAAAAGTGGAATATCAGTAAAATTAGTTGAAAAGGATCATCAGGTCGCTTCAACTGTCACAGAACTACTCCCTCAGGTTCTTGTACTTGAGTGGGAACCCACTGATACTGCATTATGGAAAGAAGAAAATTTGGGTAGTTGTGATGTCCTCGTTGCTGCATCTAAAGAAGAAGACTTGAATCTCATGGTTGCCTTAATGGGTAAAAATATGGGGATAAAACATACTGTTGTTGTAACTTATAAAAGTGATTTCATCCCAGTTCTGCTTGCAAGTGGCATCACAACTGTTGTCAGCCCCAGAATTGCAGCAATAGGTTCTGTATTAAAATACCTGCGAAAAGGGAAAATACTTCAAGTTGCACCAACCGAGCACCAGGATGGTCAGATGCTCGAATACGAAATTAAATCAGGAGACACTATTGAAGGGAAAAAAATCAGGGATATTCCTTTTCCAAAAAGAGCAATTATAGCTGCAATCATAAGGCACGGCGAAGTAATAATACCAACAGGAACGACAGAAATCACAAGCGGGGATAGAATTCTGGTTTTTGCCAGAAATAAGGCTCTACCAGATTTAGAAAAATTGATGCAGGGATGAATCCGCAAGAAAAAAAATAAAAAGGAACTATGATAAAATCTATCATCTATCTTCTCTCAGCACTTGCTCTTTTTGTGGTTGCAACAATGATTTTCCCTTTAATTGTTTCTCTTCTTTACCATGAAAACCAATGGAAAATTTTCCTTGGTTGTATCATTATTTTTTCTGTAATCCTCGCAATCCCAGTATTTTTAATAAGAAGAAAAAGCATTGAAATTACAAATAGAGTGGCTCTTGCAGTAGCATGCATCGGGTGGTTTATCATACCTCTAATTTCAGCAGTTCCTTTTATAATAAGTGGAGAAATAGGAGGTTTTTTAGATTCATATTTCGAAGCCATTAGTGGCTTTACCACAACAGGAGCATCTATACTACCAAAACCTGAAATAGTATCGCATGGAATACTCTTCTGGCGTTCGTTTATTCAATGGCTTGGAGGAATGGGAATAATACTTTTAGGAATCGCATTGTTTGCTTTTTTTCCCGGAAGTAGTTTTCATCTTTATAAGGCTGAAGTGCCAGGCCCAACCAAGGATGAAAAATTCTTTCCCAAAATTTCCACACTGGCAAGAGTTCTATGGATAACATATACAATTATAACATTGTTGGAAATAGCACTACTATGGGTGGGTGGGATGAATCTTTTCGACTCATTTTGCCATAGTTTTACAACAATGGCGACGGGTGGCTTTTCCACAAAAAGTGCAAGCATATCCTATTGGGAATCACCCTTTATTCAAATAGTTATAATTGTCTTTATGGTTCTTGCGGGAACAAACTTTTCTCTACACTTCACAATTTTTAAACACAAAGGGCTCGGGTATTTTAAAGATGCTGAATTTAGAATGTATATAGCGATAATGTTTGTTTCTACCATTGTTTTAAGGCTTTTCCCCTTATCCCAGTGGAAATTAGAAGAAACTGGCAAATTTTTACTTAATAATTCTTTCCAGGTTGTTTCAATAATGACCACAACAGGATTTTCAAATTGCGATTTTGAAAAATGGAAAGATATTTCTCCTGTATCTGAAATCTTGCTCGTTACTCTGATGTTTATTGGGGGTATGCAGTCAAGTACCGGTGGAGGTATAAAAGTAGCGAGAATTCTAATCCTGCTCAAGCTTTTATTGCGAGAAATAAAATTAATAATCCATCCAAAAGCAATCCATAAGATAAAAATCATGGAGCGTGAAGTTACAGATGATACATTGAATCGGGTATCATCTTTTTTCTTCTTTTACATGCTGATTTTTGTTATTTCTTCGTTATTAATATCCTTTGCAGGTGTTGATATAGAAACCTCTCTTTCATCAGTTGCAGCGTGTCTCAATAATATAGGACCTGGTTTTGGAGCAGTAGGAGCAATGGACAATTATTCAAGCCTTCCTGTCCCTGCAAAATGGATTCTCATTTTTGATATGGTAACAGGAAGATTAGAATTATTTACTGTAATTGTTGCTTTTTTCCCTTCTTTCTGGAAAAAATAATAGTATAAATATGAAAACCCCCTTTCGAACGCCTCGTTTCGCCACTGTGTGGAGTGGAGTTATTTTTTCCATAACTTTTGCATTATTTTTTACTTTTATAGGCAATATTGAATATTTCATTCCCCATCTATCAGTACAGCCAGCTAAACCTTCTCCAATAACGATGCGAATTGCAACTTCCGTATATTTAAAAAGCGATTTAATTAAAAGTGAATACACTGAAAGGTGGTTTCCGGTAAAAACAGGTGAAGTTTTAATAAACAAAGACAGATTTCGCTTTGTAGAAAACCTCTTTAAATCGAGACAAAAAAGCTTGCCCAAACGAATGGGAGGTTTTTTTGCAATTGTCTTTCTGCTTGGATTTTTCTTATCTTACACCATAAGGTCCTCATGGCCAGGCAAACGGAGATACCTGCGATCCGAAGTTGTATGTTATTTCCTGTTACTCATTGGATTGATAGCTTGTAAGTCTTTTTTCCTTTTTACATTTCTTCCTTACACCCTCTTGCCTGTAGCCTCAATACCTGCCATTACAATTTTTTTCCTCGGAAGAAGAATAGGGCTTGTTATGAGCATTGCAATTTCACTCATTGCAGGGATTCTTCTTGATACTGACATAGTGGCAATGGTCTTTTTTATGGCTCAAAGTCTGGCAGCGATGGGACTGCTACGGTATAACAGGCGTAAAAAAAGATTTTTGTTGTCCACACTCCTGATTGAAATTGCAGGGATTATCACAATTCTATCCCTTACTTTTATTTTGTCGGGACAATATGAACCAACAACTGTTCAGAGCTGGAGAAATTCGCAAATCATTGGTGCCATTGGAGGGGGAATCCTCTGCTGGCCAGCGATGTGGCTACTTCAGATAGTAGTAATGCCAATGCTTGGAATCGTTTCACAAACAAAACTAATAGAACTTCAGGAACTCCAGCACCCACTCCTAAAAAAACTTCAGGTACAGGCACCTCCAACATGGGAGCATTCGAGAGCAATTGCAAATCTTGCAGAAGAAGCAGCATCTAAAATAGGAGCAGATGCCCTTTTAGTAAGAGTTGGAGCCTATTTTCACGATGTGGGCAAAGCTGCAGCTCCTGAATTTTTTGTAGAAAACTACAGCGTTGGTGAAAAAGCAGGAGAAGGTCCGCATAAGAATTTGCCTCCCGAAAAAAGTGCGGAATTAATAATAGACCATGTAATAGAAGGTGTAAAAATCCTGCGAAACAGCGGAATTCCTGAAAGCGTGGTGGAATTCGTTTACATGCATCACGGGACGAGTCGTGTCGAATATTTCTGGCGAAAATACCTTGAATTAAGTAAAAACACTCCCGATGACAAAAAACTTCCTGCGTCCATTTTCACCTACCCGGGGTTAAAACCCCAATCCCCGGAAACAGCAATTTTAATGCTTGCCGATGGAGTAGAGGCTGCCTCGAGGACACTAACTGAATTCTCTATTGATGAAATAGAAAATGTGGTTAGCAGGATACTCATGAATAAAATAATTGAAGGGCAAATAGAAGAAAGTGGATTGGGGATGGAAAATTTAAGAACCATTCTTAAAAGTTTTGTCGATTCTATACATTTCAGCCATCATTCGAGAATTAAATATCAATGGCAGGAAAAACCAACTCCTAAAACGGGTATTAAAATTGAATCCGAAGAGGATAAAAGTAAACTTAAAGAAGCAGAAATTAAAAATAATAGCTCAGGGATAAAAAAGAGCGCAAAAGAACGAGACTCTATTGCGACCCCTATTCCTGAACAATCCACTGAAAATCAAAAGAAAGAGTAAATTTTAATTCTTCCAGAACATCTTCCATGGGTTGTGCTTGAGATCTCTAACCATTTCTCTGAGGTCATCGAAAAGTTCCTCATCTTTGAGAAGGGCTCCTATGTTGCCTTCACCTTTTTCTACCCTGTCCACTATTTTTTGAACTTTGCCCATAATATTATCTACCTTATTTGATGCAAGGGAAATATGTTTAATTGCACTTTTGATTTCCTCAATATCGGTTTTGTCAATGTTTCCTGCTATATTACCTACCCCATCGAGTGTGGTTCTTGCAGATTTAAGAATAGGTTCTGCGTTCTGGTCCACTTTATGAGTAATACTTTCTGCATTTGCAATTATTCTGTCAATCTTGGGATTATCAACATATTTTTTCCTTGCACCTGCAACAAGTAACTTAGCTTCATTCGAGGTTTCCTTGATATTCATTATTACATCTGAAATATCCCCTCGGTGTTCTTTTAATGTTGTATCGGTTGTCTCAAGAATTCCGCGAATTGACATAATAGCACTTTCAATTGCTGGCCGATTTGAAGAAACAATTTTCTCAAGAGTTTCTATTATTGTATAACCCTTCGCTAATGCCAGTTCAAGTCTTGGAGGATTAACCCCCATTACCACACTTCCATCTTCAAGATAGGGTTTTTCATAAGTTCCTGGAATAATTTCGATATATTGTTCACCTAAAACTCCCTGACTGCTAACAAAAAATTGTGCATCTTCGTGTATGAATTTTTTAAACTTTTCCGCTATCCTGAGTTCAAGCCTGACATAAACCCTGTGCTTTGCTACCGGGTCATATTCTCCCCCCACAAATGCTATGGATTTTACTTTACCTGCTTCCACTCCTGAAACCTTTACCATAGCACCTGTAGTGAGCCATCCAGGACTATCGAAATCCACAAAAAGAGTGTAGTGCTTCTCAAGACGCAACCCCCCCATTGCTATCACAAAACCTATTATTAAAAGAATAGCAATAAATACCAAAACCCCCACTTTTAGTTCCAGACTCTGCTCTTTCAAACCCTATACCTCCATTGGACCCTGAGGTGCACCTGTAACAAACTGCCTGACAACAGGGTCATCACTCTTTAGAAATGCATTAACATCTCCTAAGAGTCTTATCTTACCTTTATACAGCATCATTATCCTGTCTGCAATTGAAAATATACTTTTGGGGTCATGAGAAACAACGATACTCGTTATACCAATCGTTCGCGAAAGGTCAAGTATAAGATTATCTACCCTTCTTGCAGAAATTGGGTCAAGACCAGTTGTTGGTTCATCAAAAAGCACATATTTGGGCTCCATGGTAAGGGTCCTTGCAATTGCTACCTGTTTTTTCAAACCATCCCCTAAAGTTGAAGGGTATTGTTGTGAAAACTCTATCATTCCAACCATTTCAAGATATTTTTTTGCCTCCTCAATTGCCTTCGAAAGCCCAAATTTTCGATGCTTTTGAATCGGAAGGGCTACATTTTCAACTACGGTCAATGAATCAAAAAGGGTCGAATGCTGAAAAACCATTCCGCACTTGCGTCTCACTGCAAGAAGCAATTTTTCATTCATACTCGTGATTTCTTCTCCATCTATAAAAATTCTTCCACTATCAGGTCTAAGGAGCCCTATTAGCATTTTTATCATCACAGACTTACCGACCCCGCTTTGCCCAACAATGAAAAATATTTCTTCATCTGTGATTTTAACTGAGATATCACTTAATACAACTTTTGAACCAAAGGACTTTACTATATGTTCAAATTCTATCATTTTGAAGTTATCATCCATAAAAAGTAAAATAATCAAGAATAGATATGAAAGCATCAAGAAGAATGATAGCGAGAGCAGAATAAACCACACTTCTTGTAGTAGCCCATCCGACCCCTCTTGAGCCCCCAAAAGTCGTTAAACCACAGAATGATGAAACGATTGGAATTGCAGCGCAGTAAGCAACAGATTTTATAAGACCAACCATTACTTCGTTCCAGTCCACCATCGAAAGATTCCAGTAAATACGAGGGTTTACATCAAAATAATTGTAGGCAGTAAACATCCCGACAAAAATCATAACCGCACAGGTATAAATTAGAACAGCTGTCCCTCCAATTATTGAGCCAAGGTATCTTGGGACCACGAGATATTCCACAGGGTCGGAACCACACATTCGAACTGCATCAACCTGGTCAGTTACAACCATAGAACCAATTTCCGCAGCCATACCTGCTCCTATTCTCGTAGCAAGAATCACAGCCCCTATTGAAGCATAAAGGTCATGAACAACAAGTTCAATATATGTTGCCCCAACCAATTGCAAATCACCTGTTACACGGTCAACCTGATAGGCGGCTTGATGAACAAAAAGCATTGCTACAAATCCCATTGTTACGGTAAGGAAAAATATGGAACGCCAACCGAATTCGTAGGTCTGCTCTATTACATCCTTCCATACGATTTTTCCCCTGAATACATAATAATTCGTTCTAACAAATATCGACCATAAAAGGGTAAGGTTCCTTGTAAGCGCAATTAAATTTGCACCAATTTTTCGAAAAATTATCTCCCACCACTGAGATTTGTAGTATCCATAATCAGGATTTTCTTCTCCCACAAAACCTTCTGTAACTTTGGTGTTCATTTCTATCCAATAGCAAAAGTTATTATGTAATTTGAAACAAAAATTCCCGCCGCAGAAGAAACTACTGAAGAATACACTGCTTTTCCTACTCCTGGCGCACCCCCTTTGACATTCAAACCCCAGTAGCAACTTGAAACTGCAATAATAAAACCAAAGATAAAGGATTTGATTATTCCCAGCCACATATCCCATGTACTTAAATAATCATGGATACCTCGCCAGAACACATGCAAATCAAGGTTCATTGCTATGCTTGAAAAAGATGCAGCCCCAATAAGAGCAACTGTATCTCCAATGGCTGTTAAAACAAAATTTATAATGACCATAGAAACGACCCTTGGAAAAACGAGATAGGAATACGGGTCTATCGAAAGAGCACGAAGCGCATCAATCTGCTCTGTCACAGTCATAGTAGCAAGTTCGGCGGTATTATTCGAACCAACTCTACCTGAAAACATCAATGCTACAAATATAGGTCCAAGTTCCCTCAACACAATATAACCAGAACCCCAACCCACCAGAGAGTAAGCACCTATGCTCTCAACATAAATCGTTGCCTGAACTACCATTGTAACTCCCACAAAAAATGACGAAAAAGCTACTATCGCCACAGATTTATTACCCATCCAGTGTAAATTTCTGAAAAATTCTCTCCTATCAATATCAGGTGGAATAACAGACTTAATCATTCTCAATATGAGAATAAGCATTCCACCTAAAACCAAAGAAATACTCAAGAATGTCCTTCCAGCAACTTCAACTGGAGCCTTGAGGACTGTAAGTAAAGTTTTAGAGACTGCTGAACTTACAGTGCTCATGATTTCTTCCACTCCCCTTTTAGAAATGCCCTTACCCACGGATGCGACGATTTAAATGCTTCTTCAACCGCCCCTTCAAACATCACCACTCCCCTATCCAGCACTATAAGGTTCTGAATATATTTCAGAAGGCTATCAACATCAGAAGAAATTACTATAACAGTTGTTCCCATTTTTTCCTGCTCTTCCCTGATAAGAAGGAAAATTTTACTTGCAGTAACAGGGTCCAATCCTGCTGTTGGGTCATCGTATATTAAATAAGGCTGGCAGGCAACGGTGCATCTAGCTATACCAACTCTCTTCTTCTGTCCACCGGATAAACTTGCTGGAAATCTATCTTCCATACCAGCAAGCCCCACTCTTTCAAGCCTTTCGGCAACCCTTCGTGAAATTTCTTCTTCGGACAATTGAAATAATCTTCGAAGCGGAAATGCTATATTTTCTCCAACAGTCAGGTAGTCAAACAATGCGTTATTCTGAAAAAGCATTCCAATTTTAGAACGCACCTTTTGAAGGTGTAGTTCGTTAAGTCTGGAAATATCAGTCCCTTCTATTTCTACTTTACCAGAATCAGGTTTAATGAGCCCTGCTATTATTTTTACTAAAATAGTTTTCCCGGATGCCCCCGGACCAACAATCCCTGTACATCTCCCCTTTTTGAAATTAACACTAACATTTTTCAGAGCATATTTAGGACCAAACGACTTAGATACTTCCCGAAGTGAAATTGCATCTTCTTCTTTATTTTTATTGTCTAAAAATTTCATTTTGAAGGAGCAGCCCCTATTTGTCTTGCTATTACCATTCTCTGAACCTCACTTGTCCCCTCACCTATTTCAAGAAGTTTCTGGTCCCTGAAGAAACGCTCGACATGATACTCCTTCATCAACCCATATCCTCCATGAATTTGAACCGCATCAGTAGCAACTTTTTTAAAAACCTCAGAGCAATAGAGTTTTGCCATTGCTGCTTCCTTTGTAAACGGTCTTCCCTGCATTTTTAACCATGTTGCTTTGTAAAGCAGATTTCGAGCTGCTTCTATTAACATTGCCATATCTGCGAGTTTGAATTGAATTGCCTGAAACTCCTTTAAAAACTTACCAAATTGCTTTCGCTCACCCGCATATTTCAGTGCTGCTTCATACGCACCCTGAGCCCCGCCTAAACCCATTGCTCCTATTGCAAGCCTACCTGCATCGAGAGTCTCGAGCATCTGATGAAAACCCTCACCCCGTTTTCCTAAAATAGCATCCTCTGGCACCTTACATTCATCAAAATAAAGTTCACCTGTATCTGAAGCTCTCCACATCAATTTACCGTGCATTGTTTTGTAAGTAAAACCAGGTGTTCCATGAGGAATAAGAAAACATGTGTATTCTTTCCTTCCATCCGGTCTTTTTCCTGTCACTGCCTGAACTGTGCAAACCCTTGCAAGGGGGTTTGTAGAGTTTGTTATAAAAATTTTGGAACCATTTATAATCCAGAAACCATTTTCAAACCTGGCGGTAGTTTTTGTTCCTCCTGCGTCACTCCCTGCTTCAGGCTCTGTCAGCCCAAAAGAAGCAAGTGCCTCCCCTGCACAAAGTGGTGGAAGCCACTTTCTTTTTTGTTCCTCACTTCCGTAATTATAAATAGGGGCAATGCCAAGGCTATTACCTGCAGCGACTGTTGCAGCATGAGACCCATCAACCCTTGCAAGTTCCTCCACAGCAATTATATAACACAGATAATCAAGGCCGCCTCCACCATATTCTTCCGATACAGTCATTCCAAAAAGACCGAGTTCACCCATTTTCCTCGTAATTTCTACAGAAAATTCTTCCTTTTCGTCCAGCTCTATCGCTTTTGGTTTTATTACCTGCTCCGCAAACTCTCTAACACTCCTTCTCATCTGCTGTTGAGTTTCTGTCAAATCATAATTCGGCATTTCAAACCTCCACTTTTTTCTCAAATCACAGGATTAATTTTATACCCATATAACAACCATAAATCAAGTCAGAATCCTCATGCGTTTTAACACCGATTAGGACTAACATTTACAGTTAAAAATTTTTCCTGTTCCTCGGAAGGAGGAATCCATTAATTTCTGATGACACCCTTAGCGCAAATACAACCTTAGTGAAGGATTAAAACTGACGCCTTTTATGTAAATGGAAAAAGCTCATTCACACAGAAATAAAACTTCCTGTAATAAATTCTTTATTTTTCGGAACTCTCAGAAGATGGTTTTGAGGCTTCAGAAGGAGAAACAGGAATAAAATTGCCTGGTTCGAATTCTACGAAAAAGAAAAATAAATCATCCTGATACTTTACAAATTCTTCCCTGACAGGATTTGCAGGCACCTTTAAGTCTATAATCAAATATACCCTCTTTCGATACTTCTTCATCTTAGCATTCAGAACTGGCGAATTGAAATATTTGGAAACGAGGGGGTTTAAATTGTTTCTTAAAAGAACCACACTTTTAGGAAAAATGTAAACAAGTGAATTAGGTGAAACCTTGAAAGGAGGCTTTGCCACTCTTTGAGGACTCTCTATTTCACCTACCTTCGACCCCTTGCATATTTGAACGAACACCCTTGAACCTGCTCCACCCGGCAGCATCTGAAAACCTGGCCATGTCACCACATTAATCTTGCTCTTCTTCGCCTTTTCAAGAAGGGGTGCTTCACCCCCCTTATCAGGATTAACGCCTGGATATTCTATTGGTTCGGTTACTTGCAATCCTTTATTCTCAGTGGTGGTTGAATTTAATTCTTCCGTTTCTTTTATTTCCTGAGCATAACAGGGCCAGGCAAATGATAAAACGACAAACGAAGAATAAACATAGAAAATCAGAAATTTTCTATAAACTCCCATCTAATTACCTTATGGAAAATATATTATCACAAAAATTGGCATGTTTCAAAAAATAGTGCTTAATGACACCACCAGCCACCACCCCCCGCACGATCACGCCAGCCTTCACCACCTTTCGATTTGGGCTTGATAAATCAAGCCCCTACAAAAAATAGTGGATTAATGCCACTTTTTAATACTTTGTTGAAACATGCCCAAAAATTTAATGAATTCCCAAAAAAGAAAAATTACATGATGAGGCACATTTGCCACAAATTTATTCCTGCGGGGCAGGAACCCATAAGTCCATCCTGTCATTCCTGTCATTCCTGCCCCTGCCTTCGCAGGAGTAAACTACAGCAGGAATCCATAAATTTAGGTCATCTCAGAAAAAATTCAAAAGGAGAACAATTAAAGATTGCTTATAGTTTACTCAGAACAACCCTTTTCCCCTCATCTTCAAGTTGGTCGTTGCGCTCCATAATTTGAATCACCCGACTTTGAGATTGAGTTAATCTCCCGATTCGAGCAGACAAATCTCCTCGAGCAGATTCTTCTTCATTTTTTCTGTTTAAAACCTCTTGCTTCTTAACTTCAAGTTTATCTGCTTCAATTTTCCATCCATCAAAATTACCTATTGTTCTGGTAAATTCCGGCCCTGATTTTAAAAATATTTCTTTAACTATTTGTCTTGCTCCTACTTTTGTTGCTTCTTTTGCAACTTCTTTTGCTACTTCCTCTGTGGCTTTAGTAGCAATTTTGGTAACACATTCTTTTGTTGCAGATTTTGCCGCTTCAGCCACAGAAGTAGCCGCTCCTTTGGTGGCTGATGCGGCGCTACCAGCAGCGCTACTTGCACCAGCAGACACACCTGCTGTTACAGCGGTTACAATTGAAGATGCAATTGAAACCACTCCCTGAAATATTCCTGAAGATAAAACTTTATCCGCCTGCTGCTTCATCTTATCAACCAATTTTTTCCCCTGATGAGCAATTAAAAGCCTCCTTATAGACGACATGGATGATGTGGTTCTGATGTCATCTTGCAACCCTTGAAGATAAAGTTCAGCAATACCCTCCATACTTTTAGGAATATAATCCTGAGTTACAGTTTCCTGTTTGCTATTGCATCCATCATTTTCATCTATAATTTCATAATTCATAAAATTTCTTGATACATTTTGAATTTCCATAATTTACCTCCAATCTATTATTTGTTTTCTTATATTATCGTAACTTTCCCTCATTCTCTCCACCTGAACTCCTACCCTGCTTTCCATTTCGAAAAGCAAATCAATATGGTTTAAAACTTCCTCTTTCATTTCTTCCGTCATGTCTTTTCGCATCTTTGCCTTCATCATTTCCACCTGTCCTTCCATTGCATTCTTCTGTTTTACAGCTGAAGCAATGCTGAATCCCCCTGAAGCGCAACCCGCTGCACCTGCTGCAACTGCAGCACCAATTGCAATCCCGTATGCTATTGTGGAACTCCCCCCCGTAAAAACAGCAGTCGCAACCGCTGCAATTGCCCCAAGGACAACCGCTGCCCACTTAAAAATTTTCCCGAGCAAACCCCATTTTCTGCTTTCTTTCTCCTCCTCTCTTATTTTCTTCGTCAATTCAAGAATTTTCTTCCTCATCATTCTGCACCTGCCTTTAAACTCTGTTATGGAGGCACGGTCAATTGCTGCCCTTTCATTTACTTCCTTTGACATCGAACCCATTATCTTTTCCATAACATCTTCATCACTGAAGCCCTGACTTACACTACTACCTATTGAAACAATCGCATCACTCTTTTCTGAAAACGCATTCCCATTTTTGTAATTTCGGTTTGTTACAGAGTAATCATAAAAACCTGACATACCATTTATTCCTGTGCTTTGTATTTCCATATTAATTTCTCCTAATCATTTTTAATTAATAAATTTCCTGCGAATTATCTGTGCAATTTATTATGCCCCTTCTCGACATGGATTCTATCCTTTTTCTTATTTCCTGGACCAGCCACCTATTTTGCGGTTTAACGCAGGCTGAAGACTGAGCTCTCCTCAAAGCAACCAATCCTTCGACTTCCTTTCCCATCCTGAGCAGACACAAACCTCGCAGTAAAATCGAAACTGGATTATTTTCATCTCCTGCTTCCGCAACCTGAAGCATTGCACATGCCTGCTCAAGTTTGCCTGAATTCATTCTTGCCATTGCTCCAGCAATCCAGTACTCAGGAACTGAAGGGTCCTGAATAAGAAGGTAATCGCATATCGCTTCCGCTTCTTCAGTCTTCCCGTTGCGTAAAAGTGTCAGGGATAAATCAAACAATTTTTTCATTTCTTCTCTGGTTTCTATTTTTAAAGTCATCTCTACTTCCTCCTCTCAAATTACTTTATATTTTGAATTATTCCCATTGCTGACTGATGGATTGAACTCATAATATTGCTTGCAAGTTGAAGAGCCTGATTCCGTTTGCTCAAAGCTCTATTTATTTCAAGGAGCTGAACTTCACCATTGCTACCAAGTTCATCTAATTTTGTTTGAATGCGATTTATTTCATTCTCAAAAATTTCTCTTTTGACCTCGACCATTACAGTGCTTCCAGGAAATTGGCTTTGCATTTGCCTTACATAATTTTCATCTCCTACAACTGGAATCGGTTCAAAAACAGGACCTTCAAGATTGCTCGAAGTATCATTTTCCATCATAACACTTTGCTTCTCTATCTTTGCTAAAATTTTAACATTATTTCCATTTTCATCGACGAGGCTATATTTTGCATCCTTTTCTGCCAGTTCACCATCAGAATTTTGAACAACCCCCCCACTGGAATCGCTCCACTCATAATCTATTTTTTCTGCCTCATCGGCTGGAATAGTAATATAATCCGAGTCAGAATCAGCTTTTACGAGATAGTCCTTTAATTTTTGAAGTCTTTCGTTGTATGCTTTTTTGAGTTCCGAGATTATCTTTATCCCGGTAACATAGTTTTCAAGGTCACTACCATACTGGTCAATTTGATAAATAGCCACAGCAAAGGCAAGGTCATCAACGCTTCCCGACGGGTCGAAAAAACTCATATCAGGAATTCCCTGAAATTCGTCAATTGAAAAACTCATTTTCTTCCTCCTTTCTATAAAATTTATTAAAGTTTTTATGCTTCTATTGCCCAGTAAGGGACACCTAAAACATCATCTTTTTTCAGTTCTTTATTACAAAATCCATCCTCAACTCTTTCTTCCATTACACCTAAAACTTTTCCCCATTCATTCCTTCTTTCTCTGGAAATTCTGTTTACCATCTCCATCAACTGATCCCTTCTAATACCCAGAGCATCAAAAAAAATTCTAACCTTTTCCTCACTGCTGTTTACTTCGTCCAGAATCTTTTGAACCCTCTCTTCGAATGAATCTGCTTTTCCTTTTTTTTCAACCATTTTTTCCTCCTTTTTTAGTATCGTAAAAAGTCTTCAAAAAGTTTCCTGACTTTCTATTTTTTTTTGTTGAAAGGTTTCTTAATTTCAGTGAATATTTAAAAACATGACTGGTGATACACAAAAAAATCGAGGTATTCTGACTGACATTCTCTTAATCTACGCAACTGCCATAGCATTAACTATTTTCATAACATTTTTAAAACCAGTCTCTCCCGTAATTAGAGCAAATGCAGGTGGAATAGTTGCTGCAGGATTCATACTCATTGTAATTTTTGTTTCCTTGATACGCAAAGAAAACCTTGCCGAATACGGTTTACGATTTGACCACTGGAAATCGGAAATACTTTTAGTCATTAGTTTATGTATCATTATTTTCCCCATATATATTTTAGGTTTTAAAATTTACTGGCAACCTCCGTCCCCATTTGCTTTAAGATTTGCGATAAACCCAATTTTCTTCGTAATGAACCACTTCCTCGTAGTAGCAATTCCAGAAGAACTTCTATTCAGAGGAATCATTCAGCAGCGCCTTGGACTCCTGTTTAAAAAAAGGATTAATTTGCCTGGCTTCTCACTCGGCATGCATATCCCGGTGGCTTCTTTTCTCTTTGCACTCGGGCACCTTGCAAGCAATCCAAACCCTGCAAGACTTGCAACATTTTTCCCTGCTCTAATATTTGGTTGTCTAAAGGAGAGAAGAGGAACTTTGATTGGATGCACACTCTTTCATGCTCTTTGTAATATCTTCTCCGATATAGTGGTGTGGGGATATTTTGGCATACCAGTTAAAAACTAAACTAATCAACTAATTCACCAATTTCTTGAAATTTACACACAGTTTGATGTAACTTAAATAAATGTAGATTATTTGGTATGCACACACTCAAAACCATTTATTAACAGGTAAGCAATGATAGATGATATAATAGAAATAGCACTCGATGAAGATTTGCGTCATGGGGATATTACATCCACTGCTCTGATAGACCCTCGGGAAGAAGCAACTGCAAATGTTATAGCCAAATGTGATTTGATACTTGCAGGAAGAGAAATATTTGAAAAAACCCTCAATAGAGTTGACGCATACCTGAGCGTAAATCACCGCTTTACAGATGGTTCAAAAGTTCCTAAAGGAAGCATAATAATGACTGTGACAGGTTCGGTTCTGTCCATGCTTAAAGCAGAAAGGACTGCACTGAATTTTCTTTCCCATATGTGTGGTGTTGCAACGCTCACGAGAAGATATGTGGATGCTATCCCATCAGGTACAAAAACCAGAATAACTGACACGCGCAAAACCCTGCCGGGATTGAGGAGACTTGAAAAATACGCCGTAGCCTGTGGTGGTGGAATCAACCACAGAAGCGACCTTTCAGCAGGAATACTCATCAAAGACAATCACATAGCAGTTTACGGAAGTATAGCAAGGGCAGTGGGCAAGGCTCGTCAAAATCTTGACCCCAGCCACAGAATAGAAGTTGAGGTAAGTTCACTTCAGCAAGTCGAGGAGGCTCTAACCAGTGGTGCAGAAGTAATAATGCTCGACAATATGCCTCTTTCGGACATAATAGTTGCAGTTCAAAAAATTGCAGGAAGGGCTCTTGTAGAAGTTAGTGGAAACATCACTATTGATAGAGTAGCAGAACTTGCAAAAGTTGGTGTTGATTTCATATCAGTAGGAGCAATAACACATTCTGCTCCTGCCTGCGACATCAGTATGGAAATTGAAAAATAAAATTAAAAAACTTATAGTTTAGTTACTTATTGTTCTATTCTGGTTAAACAGCCTGCATCTTAAAATGGTTATAGAGAGGCAAAAAATAATTTCAAAACTTCAAACTAAAACGCTTGGAAGAAATCTTCAAGTTCTCGAATCGGTTGATTCAACGAATGAACAATTAAAGCGTTTGAAATCGCAGTGCACAATTATAGCAAACAGGCAAACAGGAGGGAGAGGAAGAGGAGAAAATAAATGGTATTCACCACCCAACTCCAATATTTATATGAGTTTTTCTATTGCCTTAAACCAGTTTGAAAAATCAAATCTTCCACCCTTTTCTATAATTATAGGTGTTGGAATTCACAGGGCAATAAAAAAATTTACGCAGAAAGAACTTTCATTAAAATGGCCCAATGACCTCTACCTTGAAGGGAAAAAGGTAGCAGGAATTCTATGCGAAATTTTTCCGAATATTTCAAACCCGAAATTTCTCATAGCAGGAATAGGCTTAAATGTTAACATAGAAAATTTTCCGCCAGAACTTGCATTAAAAGCAACTTCACTTTTTATAGAAGAAGGAAAGATATTCGACAGGTCAGAAATTATAGCATCAATTTTGAACGAAACCGAACCCTTGTTACTTTTATCCATCGAGGAAAAAACCGATTTTATTATAAAAGAATTCAGGGAGCGATGTAATTTCTGGGGAAGGAAAATAAAAGTAAACGAGATGGAAGGGATAATGAAAGATATTTCAAATAAAGGATCTCTGATAATTGAAACAACTAATAACAGACTAATAGAAATTTCTTCTGGAACCGTAGAATTTATCTAAATTTTATTATTACTTTTTTAAATTCAGCAAATGAGATGCAATTTTTGCAAGAAAGAAGAAAAACGAGAGGAGTAAAAACAGAGGGAGGATGTAGCCCACACCTGCATCCTCTTTCGGTGGATAATAGAGGTGAAAAGATGAGTTTAACTCCTCATCAGATGGAGCAAAAGAAAAAATAACATCGTTATCCATTAAAGACGGTCTCATATTCGTTCGCAATCTTGTTAAAAACAAATTCATATCAGTATAAGGTAACAAATCATTCGACCTCAGCAATTCTTCTATCTCATCCGTTGCATATTCAGTAATAAATGCCCTTCCACCTGCATCATTTATAATTTTACTGAAAAGTTCATCGTAGTTTGTGGAATTAGAAGAGGTTGCTTTTACTTCATTTCTGGGAATCTCACGAGTAACATAAGTTCCCGAAGATGAAGTTTGAATTCTATGCCCAGCTACAACATAGATAATCACACCTACATTAGAAGAAGAGGAAATAGACGACATATAAAGAGGATAAACCATAGAAGAATAAGGATAGGTAAAACGAAGAACACTCGTTTTCGAAGTCATTGTCGGAACCGATTCCGCATTTATTTTCATAGCCACAAAATACCACCCAAGTTGAACATAATGTTCGAGAACAGAATTTGCAGAAGAAGGAGCGTTGTATCCGTTGTCGTTTAACCAGTTCAGCATATCATCTACAGTTACAGCGGTAATTATAGCATAATCGAAAATACCAACCTGACCTGTGTTCCATACAGTAACAGGGGTATCAGCAGAAGCATCCATGTAACCTTCTTTTGAACCCATTGCTGCCCCGGGAAGACAACCTATACAACCACCACCCTCATCATCAGAACCGTAATCTGTTGTAATTGTGAAATTCGGTCTTGTAAGGCTATCAAGTTGACTGAATATACTTTCACTTGCTTCTGCTATTTCAGGCTGAGCAGGGAAAGGATACACCCACGCAAAACTCGAAGGCTTCCCTTCATAAGCAACCTGAACCAGATGATGAACAATACCCTCATCCGAATATATGAGTAAAACTCGCTGGTCAGACATATCTGCAAGCTGCGTTTCTTCAGTGGAAACGAAAAAGGCTCCACATGCTTCTGCGCTCTGATTCCCTGCAATTAAGGCAATCATAATTACACCAAAAATAACCCTTTTCATTTTTATCCCTCCGTTTTAAAACTTTTTATTTACATAAATTTCGCTTCCTGGTCTAAAAGAAGACCAGGCAAAGAAAAAACCATAATATTGTGGTACCTGTAATAAAACTTTTCCCTTCAATACTCCCGAAATTGCTTCTCCTAAAATATTCCATACGCTTCCCGTCTGCACATCTTCCATGAAGGCTTCATTCGTCGGCATAGCATGAAGTTTAAATTCAAGAACTTTTCCTTCAACAACTCTGCTCATAGCAGTTAATAACCCCGATTCTGTGTCACTTAAAACCAAAAAATTTAAACCCCCGAGGTTTTGATTCAAAACATCCCTGCCTGAAAATGAACTTACCGGATATGTAATTGCCATTCCTCCGTGCCAGACTCCAAGCACACGAGTTTTTCCTGGAAGCCTCATATCGTGATAACTCAAACGACCAACAATATGTTTATCATCCCTAAAATACCAATCATATGGGTTTCGGTCATACTTGAAATGCCCCGTGCTATCTCCTTCCGGCATTACAAGCACTGCTTCTGGATTAATCCGCTTTAATGCTCCCCATCTGATTCGTATATTAGGAATCCTTTCAAGTTTTTCTCCTTTTAACTTTCCTCTAAAACACTCCCCTTTCACAGGTAACCATTCACTTTGAGTTTCTCTGTCATAAAGTATATGGAAACTTTCAAAAAGCATCCCTGTATGTCCGAATCCCCCTCTTCTATTACGAAAAGATATTGCAAAGTCTGCAAGAGGACTGTAGGAAACTGTTATTTTTTCACCATTCAAACTATCATTAATAACTTCGTGGTATGCAAGAACATCAAGAGGATAGGCTCGCCAGTTTTCACCTGTTTTAACAGCAATCACCATTTTATCGTCGGGTAATTCTTTTACCTGCGATACTGAAATTTCAGCAGGATTATCCAGAACAGGAATCTGGTCTTTCTTTGAATAATTTCGATAAATTAGATTGCATGGAATGGTACATCCACCTGAAGGGGGCTGACCGAAGCGTTTGACAAGTATGTTCAGAGTCCCAGAATATTTTTTGTCCGTTTTCCCGTTTGCCTGAAAATTAATTCTAAATTTTCCTATACGATCGGGAGGAATCCATACTGAAGATAGAACACCATTCTTCTCAATTTTACCATCACCAACAAACCATGATATTGACTTCAAATCAATATCAGACTCTCTTATCCCTTCAACTTCAAGTTTTACAGGTTGCCCGGTTTCTGCAATTAAAGGATTAGCAGTTATTTTGACGCTAACAGAAGAAACTTCTTCTTCGCATTTTAATAAAACAGTGGGAACCATTACCGCAAAGTAGAGTGTTTTTAAAAAACCTGACATTTAAATTTCACTTTAAGTCATAAGCACAACGAAAACCTATATTTACTTCCTGAGTTGTAGGGAATGAATTCGCTCTGCACGAAACCCTTATACTCTCAGGTCCTTCGTCGTAGCACCCTCCTCTCAAAACCTTATATATACCCCACTGAGGACCTTCAGGATTTTTCGGCGGACTTGCTTCATAATATTTCGAATCATACCAGTCACTGACCCATTCCCATACATTACCAGCCATATCAAAAACTCCAAAGGGGCTTTGCCCTTCCACCCGCCTCCCTACAATATCAGTATCACCCACACATCCCTCTATTCCGCCAAAGTTTGCCTTCCCACAATCAGGTTTCTCATCTCCCCATGGATAAATTCTTCTATCTGGTGCATAACCACGAGCAGCCATTTCCCATTCAGCCTCTGTAGGTAGCCTACCACCAGCCCAATTGCAGAATTCCGTTGCCTGGTACCAGTTAACTTCTATAACCGGATAATCTGTAAAGTCATAATTGTTATAATATGATTTCCTTAAAACAGAGGAACTGGAAGCTGGAGGAGTGCAGTAGCCTGCTGCTACACATTCTGCATAACGACCATTGGTTACTTCGAATCTGTCAATCGCAAAACCATCAAGTTGAACGATATGAGATGGGTGTTCATCCCTGCTTCCAATACCCTGAGGACTACCCATGATGAATTTCCCTGCAGGAATTTTAATCACTTCCTTCGGATCAATTTCGGGAATTGAACACACCTCATCAACAAGTGTGTCACAATTATTGTCAACAAAATCACAATCCTCATACGCATCAGGATGCCTTTCAAAATCATTGTCGTTGCAATCCCATCCTTTCAAACAACCCTGTCCATATCCATCACCATCAAAATCTATGCAACTTTTGATAATGGAAACATTTATCTGCCTTCCCGAAAATCCTTTCGCTGAAGAAATAAAAAGCATAGATAAGCAAATAATTGTAGTAACTACTTTTAATGTAATTCTCATTTCCTGTCCTCCTTTTTAAAATTTTATTTTAATAACAAAATTAGAATTAACAATTAAAATTTACCATATTTTTATATTTTTTAAAAATCGAAAAATTTTAATTTTAAAAATCCTTTGATATCTACGCTACTATATGCTAACCACCATGGTGGATATGGATAGCTTTTATGTCTGCTTCGTCTGGAACTTCGTATGTTTCGTAATCATCGGGGGGGACATAATTTCCATTCACAGTAACTGTAATGAGATAAAAACTAAAGCCAGCATTATTGAGCACATCTTTAACAGTCATTCCTTCACGCCATTTTATTTTTTTTCCATTTACAGTCACCATGATTCTAACCTTTGTAAAAATTCTCTTTAATCCAAATCTGTATTTCTACTCTATCTTTTACTCATAAGAACTTCTATTGCAACATTTGCCTGCATTGCCGCAACAATAGCCACTCTTGCAGAACAGAGCCCTTCACTGAGGTCCGATTTACCATCACCGCAGAACCAGATATTACCAACTTTTGTGACCTTAATTTCGTCAGTTTTTCCATAACCTGCAAGCCCATTTCCGCATATAAGAGGCTTTTGTGGAAATAATTTACAGCATGTATCAATAAGCCAGCATTTGTCCTCAGCCCTGTCAAAAGCCTCCACAATAAGGTCTGCATTTCCTAAAATCTCCTCAGCATTTTCAGGAGAGAGTCTCTCGCAAAATTTCACCACATTAATACCTGGATTTATTCTTTTAAGATGGTGCGATAAACAATCAACTTTTTTCTTCCCAACATCTTCTATAAAATATTGCTGGCGATTCAAATTCGAATATTCAACTTTATCAGGGTCAACAAGAATCAAACTCCCAATCCCCGCCCTAACTAAAAGAGTAGCCACATTTGACCCGAGACCACCGCATCCTGCTATTGCGGCACATTTTGTCCTAAGAACTTTTGTCATTCCAGGAACATTTCTTGAAAAAATGGACTTCATCTATTCCTGTGCGTCTTTGACTATTTCGACAAGCTCAGGAAGGTCAATTCCAAGTTCCCTGAGTCTCTCAATCTTTGGAACACCATCTTTTGTCCATCCACGCCTCTTATAAACTGCATCCATCAATTTCTCATACTGCTCTTCCCTGTATTTTCTCAGAATTTTCATTTTCTCCTCTGTGCTCTTACCAGCAGGATCAACCCCAATTATCTCTTTTAGTTGCCTATCATATCTTTCAGCTCTTGATTCGTACTCTTCCTTAGTAACCGGTCCCATTGCGCGATAGGGAATTCTATCATCCTTTCTTGTTCCAAAACCAAGCAGTTTGCTCATTATTCTTTGAAGATTATATACTCTTGCAATCTGGTCGAGCATTTTCTTCTCGTCAAGTGGTATTCCTGTCATACCTTCGTAAAATTTTTGAAAATTACGGACATGCTCAGGAATCTTGTGTGCCTCTTTCTGCAAATAGTTATCAGCAGGAACCACATCATTCCATATTATTTTACACAAGCCCTGAAGTCCAAACCATGTTCTGAAAAGAGGGAAATAATAAAGTGCTTCTGCCTTATCCTCAAATGTTGGTATCTGATTATTTACCATGTCCATAAAAATTAGCCAGGCTTCATCATGCTGTGGACCTTTTACCGCCATCCCATATCCCCCCTGCTGGGCGAGCGATTCTTTTGTAACATATTCTGAAAATTCAAGCCCCTTTGTCTCCATCCCAATATCATTAAGGAACTGAGCTGGCTTACCCTCTTTAATCCATTTTTCCTTTAACCATCTCACTCCCTGACCTACTTCCACACCAAACCCCTTCCCCTCCGCCATCTGATGTAAGATTTCAAGAACTTCATTCGTTGCCCCGAACTTCAACTTCATACCGCCTGTGTCATTTTCATTTATAACTCCTGATTCAAATGCCTCCATAACAAAAGCCATTGTGGTTGAAAAAGATATGGTATCAATTCCATAAGTATCACAGTAAAAATTAAATTCGACAAGAAAATCGGGGTCAAAACAACCCATATTTGCTGAACCAGCAGCAGTTTCATACTCAGGACCGTCAACCACAACCTTTTGCCCCTTGTAAGGTCCGGTTCTCAAAACAAAACCATCAACAGCCTTCGCACATGCCATTGAACATCCCTTCCAGCAACCATCCGCCATACCCTGAGTAAAATAGTGACGCTTGAGCATTTTTGAATCAATCTTATGCGCTTCAGGATGGCTTCCGTATCTAAAATTATGAACAGGAAGTAAATCATAAGCATTCATAACATCAACTATGTTAGCTGTTCCAACTTCCCTCATTCTATTTTGAACCGCATCCAGTGTAGCCATCTCCGCATTTATTTTCATACCGTGATTTCTAATCATAATTGGGTCGGCTGGATTATTCAAATCATCTACAATCTCTATTGCACCTGTGGGACAAACATAAGCACACGACGAACACCCAACACAATGTCGGTCAACAACACCAAAAGGCATTGTCAAATGGCGCTTTATCCCCCTGCCTGCAAAATCAAGAACCTCCTCAAGAACGAATTCCTTACAGGCTCTTACACAATGGGTGCAAAGTATGCATGCCTTTGGATTCGTATCGGTTATATCACTTGCAAATCTCGAATTTTCCACACCGCACTTCTTTGCTATTTGTTTTACAGCCTCCACATTAGGCCATCTTCCGAGGTACATTTCTGCAAGAATTTTCCTGTGCTTATTTAACTCATCATCTTCAGTTACAACTAACAACTTATCGCGAACCGGATAATTACACGAAGTAACAATAGAGGACCTTCCATTGATAGAAACTTTAACTATACACAATCTACAACTTCCATTTGGAGTCAAATCTTTGTGATGGCACAAAACAGGAACATCAAAGCCTGCCTGTTTAATCGCCCCCAGTAGCATTGAACCTCTTGGAACCGAAATTACCTTTCCATTTATTGTAATTTCAATTTTTTTTGTCTGCGCCATTATTAAATTACCTCCACGGCATCATATTTACATACTTCCCTGCAAATTCCACACTTAATACATTTGCTTGAATCAATCGTGTGAACCTTTTTCCTTTCACCAGTAATAGCTGATGCAGGACATGGTTTAATGCACGCAAGGCAACCTGTGCATTTTTCAGCGGAAATAGTAAATTTAATGAGAGCCTTACAAACTCCCGCTCTACACTTTTTATCTACAACATGTTCCAGATACTCATCTCTAAAATATTTAATTGTGCTTTTGACAGGATTTACCGCAGTTCTACCAAGAGCACATAAACTCGTTGCTTCAATTGTATCACAGAGCTCAAGGAGAAAATCTATATCCTCCCTTTTCCCTTCACCATTTTTTATCCTGTCGAGAACTCTATTTAAAGCATAAAGCCCTTCTCTGCATGGCGTGCATTTTCCACATGATTCATCAACGAGAAAATTGATGAAATACCTTGCAACATCAACCATACATGTCCGGTCATCCATTACAATCATACCTCCCGAACCCATCATCGAACCTGCTTTGGTTAAAGAATCAAAATCAACTGGCATATCAAGCATACTTTCAGGAATGCATCCTCCTGAAGGACCCCCCGTTTGAACCGCTTTGAATTTTCTTCCTCCCGGTATTCCCCCTCCAATGTCGAATATTATTTCCCGCAGTGTAATACCCATGGGAACTTCTACAAGCCCAGTGTTGTTTATATTACCGACAAGAGCAAAAACTTTTGTCCCTGAAGAACCTCCCCATGGATTCCCGCGCACATTACCGGTGCCAATCGAAGCAAACCACTCTGCCCCCTTCTCAATTATTACTGGAATATTAGCCCATGTTTCCACATTGTTTAAAACAGTTGGTTTGTCTCGAAAACCATATTCAACATTATGAATATATTTTGCTCTCGGTTCCCCGACCCTGCCTGACATGGAAGCCATTAGAGCAGTAGATTCACCACAAACAAAAGCCCCAGCCCCACGATGAATGCTTATGTCAAAAGAAAAATCACTACCAAGAACATTTTTCCCAAGTAAATTCTTTTCCCGCGCCTGGTCTATCGCTTTTTTCAAACGAACCAGAGCAAGAGGATATTCTTTTCGAATGTAAACAAAACCTTCTTCTGCACCTACAGCATAAGCCCCTATGAGCATACCTTCAAGAACACTATGCGGATCTGTTTCAATGATACTCCTATCCATGAAGGCTCCAGGGTCCCCTTCGTCTGCATTACATACCACATAAGGCTTTTCACCCCGCTCTTTAACTGCTTTGAGACATGATTGCCATTTTATGCCCGTCGGGAACCCCCCTCCACCCCTACCTCTTATTCCAGAATCTATAACCTCTTTAATTATACCTTCAGGATTTTTCTCCCTTAAAACCTTTGCAAGTGATGAATATCCACCTCTTGCTATATAATGGTCAATATTCTCAGGGTCAATCAACCCCTTGTTACGAAGAGCAATTAACTGCTGTTTGCTGAAAAACTTTATTTCGTTTATTTTTTTCTGAACCTCTCCAGAAATAGGATCCCTGTGAAGAAGCCTTTCGACTGGTTCACCACCTATAATGTGCTTTTCCACTATCTCATCTACATCTGCTTCACTTACCCTTTGATAAAATACTGCTTCAGGTTGAACCACAACAATTGGACCCACTGCACAAAAACCGTTGCACCCTGTTGAAACAACTAAAATCTCTTTATCCACCCCTCTTTTCTTCAGGGCTTTGTCAAGAGCATCTCGAACTTTAAAACCTCCAGTCGAAACACACCCTGTCCCTGTGCATACCATAAGCATCAATCTATATTTTGAAAGTTCCCTCTTAGTAGATTCAGCAATGATTGATAAATCCTTTTCTAAAATCGTTTGAGTAGCACTCATTTTTAACCTCTACTTCTAAATTTTTTTATCAATTTTGCCACATCCTTGCTTTGAACATTTGGAACGACCTCCTCCCCGAATTTCACAACAGGCGCAAGACTACAGCACCCGAGGCATGCTACTGCCTCAACGCTAAATTTAAAATCAGGTGTTGTCCCCCCTCGAGAAATCCCGAGTTCCCTTTCAAAAGCCTCCAGTATCAGTGCAGAACCCTTCACATGGCAGGTAGTACCAACACAAACCTGCACTTCGATTTCTCCCCTCGGCACCAGACTGAACGCTTTATAAAAAGTAGCGATATGATAAAGTCTCCCACGACTTACACCTGTTGCAAGAGAAATTTCATCTATTGCTGCCATTGAAATACACCTTTCAAGATCCTGAACATCCTGCATCATTTCAATCACATATTCCGGATCAGAATTCCACTTCTCGATAATCTTCCTGATTGCTTTCCTGTCTGTTCTTTTTGCAATTTCCTCAAGACCCTCTGAAGGGAAAAAACGAGAAACTTTACTTGGAGTAACCTTCCATGCGTGCTGAAGTTCCCTGCTTTTTACAACAAGAGCTTTCAGTTTTTTATCCCTGAAAACCGTCCCTATTCCACCCCTTCCAGCTTGCTTTAATCTCGGAACCTGTCTTCGCCAGTCATAAAATGAAAAATTCAGTATTCCCATACGCGCATGCTGCGCTCCTCTTCCTGAAGAAACCACTGAAATATTTCGTCTATCCTCCTCATCATCAGCAAACATCATTGTAAGTTCTTCAGAAGCAAGGTGAGAATCTATGCTTACAATTGGTGCTTTTTGAATACTGACCCTGCACTTTGTTGCATCTATAAAAATAATCACTTCTTCACTTGCTTTTCCTATTATTTCAAGGGCATCGAAACCAGCAAACTTAAGGTATGGTCCGAAATAACCTCCAACATTGCAATCCATGATTGAACCAGTCAGAGGAGAAATTGATGTAACAATTGTCTTACCAGAGCCAGGAAAAGAAACCGTTCCACCAAGTGGTCCCTGCGACATACAAATTGGATTTTCAGGACTATTCCACTTTGTATTTTTGTTAATTTCTTTTAATGTTATCCACAAATCGAAACCCTTCCCTCCTGTCCATAGTTGCTTCATTTTTTCATCAACAGGAAGAATTTTAATTGAATAATCACTTAAATCTACTTTCAGATATCTCCCAGCATATCCACGATAAATCGAAACAGGTTGATAATCGAGATGGGATATTTCCTGAATTGATTCTCGTATTTTTTCTATCGCAAGACTTTCCATAAAAACCTCCAGAAATTCATTATTTACTAAGAATCCTTAAAAATTTACTGCATTAATATAATAAAATAATTCAAAGCGGTCAACACTCAATGTTTATATAAGGTGATGGTTTTTATTCCTTTAAACGACTAAAATGTAGTGTAGTTGCCTCGACTCCGTTAAGCCACCCCGTATAACGGAACTGTCATTCCCGCGGAAGCAGGAATCTATAATTTTAAATTTTCATTCCGTATGGGTTAGCAAAATTGCTCATAAGTGTTAACTATATTTTGAACCATACCAAAATTTACTACAAAAGAAAAAAATTTAAATCTGGTTCCTCTGGAAATTTTTTTAGCATTTCCAGAAAAATTTATAGAATAAAATAATTGATTAATTCAGAAAAATGTTTAAAATTTAAACATTATGAAAACAAAAAAATACATAATCAAAAGATTTTTATTATTCCTGGTAACTATATTCCTTTTAAATTGTGGAGGAGAAAATGGGAAGGAAGTTGATGCAGATGCTGAGCAGAAGGAAACCCCGCAAGAAATTTACGATGGACAGGAGGAACTGATTGATGTAGAGGCAATTTCCGATGAAATCCCATTTGATGGAACTCCAGGTGACGAAGTTAGTCAAGAACAGGTGGAGGATATGGATGCTTCAGAAGACATATCAGAGGAACCCACACAGGACTTATGCGAGGAAGAAATAGCCCGAATAGCAAGCGAAACATCCGGGAGCGTTATCTCGTGTAGCGCTGTTGTGCGTCTCGATTATGAAACACTGACCATCATTGGATGGCAACTTTTCTGTGGACATTATGCTCATCCGGATGAAGCAACTGCTCGAGCAACGGCACAGTCAGATACAGGTTACGGGGAAAACGCAAACATGCTGAATCCACCCAATCCTCACGATGAATATGTTTTTTATGAACCACCCTCAGATTTTGGCGGAGCAGCAATCGTCAGTGCCCGCAATGGACTTTCTCTTTTTGGAGGTTCAATCGTATGGGCAGGAACAGGTTCTATTACCTATCCCCCGACATGGAGAAACGCATCTGAACTTGGAGTTAATTGCCCGCAGCTTCCCGAGAGAATACCCGCAGTGGGATATGACCTTCGCAGCGGTGGAAGCCTTTCTGAAGCAGAAATCAAAAATCCACTTGATATAGTCTGGCAAACAGCACTTCCAACTGGTATGGCAACTTCGAACTACCTCTTCGATGCTGTAGTACTTCTTTATCCCCCATCAATGGGGGATTTTGACCCATCAAGTGCTGAATGGATAGTGATTCTTAACTCAGGCTGGCTTGAATAATAAAAAATAATCTTACTTTCTTTTTAATGCTTTTTTCTTTACTGGAGAAGATAGAATCTTTTCCACTGCCTGAGAATTTTCCCTTTCAAATGCACCATCTCTGAAAATATAATATGCAGTCTTTTCTTCCATCCAGGGCAAAATCAATGGAAAAACTTCAGATTCTTTTCGTGGTTCATAGGTCTCCTTCGTCCAGCCTTTCACATTTCCAGCACTTACTTTAATTACAGTTTTTCCCTTAAGCGCCCCTTCGAGTATCTGGACATTAGAAGAAGCAGACTTGTTACCACGATTAACCTCAATTTCCTGAAGAAAGAGCCTCCTCATATCCTCCCCCCAGAAACCATAAATAGCCATAATTTTAACTGAATAATCTTTCTTTTCATCCCTCTGATAATATTTGAAGATAAGTTCATTCCTGCCGTCGTCCGTAACATCAGCAAGCTCGAAAGATTGAATATCATTTTTCCCTGAAACAGGTAAAGTGACATATACAAATCCCTGTCCACCTTTAAAGCCATGTCCCATCACAGCGAAAGAAGTACCAGCCTGAACAATCACTTCCTCTCTACCATCCATTGCTACATTTGAATACGAATAGGTTACTGAAGAACCCTTTAACGAAATAGTCTCAAGAAATTTATCTACCGCTTCTTTAATATCTTCAAGCTCTATGAGACTTAATTCAGGCTCTTCCCCTCGCCATCCTGTAGCAAGGATACTTTCCTTTGTTCTGATGTGGTAATTATCAGTATCAATAAATGCCACTCCCCACATGGTCTCAGGAAGCCTCCTGTAAATATCTGGCATTGATTTCCAAGGAATTTTTAATTCTGCTTCCCACCCTTCATTAGCAAGATATTTTTCCCGGAATTTCGCTCCAGCAACCCCCTTACTTTTTCCCGTTGAAGTGTCAATCCATCTAACCCCACCTCTTGCGGTTGGAAATTTCCGTCCTGGGAAATAAGATAAAACTGATTTTCTTACTGAGCCTGATTCAGGTAGTGAAATCCATATTTCAAGATGGTCTTCTCCGTATTCGAATTTTTGAGTCCTTACATGTTTGTCATCCTTCCCTTTAACTCCAAGGTAAAGATAACCATCATCATAAGCAAAAAAAACTTTAACCATTGCATCCTCTTCACCTTCCCACCCCTCTTTACCATAAACAACCTCCTTTTCAGAAAGCCTGACAGAGGGATAACCAGCTTCCTGCCAATCACTGATGTCCCCATCAAATTCAATATCGTCAGGTGAAAACCTTGCAAGAGCAACCTTCAACTCATCTGCTTTAAGAGGCTTTAAAAAAAAGGTAAAACTTAAAAAAATTAACCATGCACATAAAGAAATAATAACTTCTTTCATCTTCAAACTATCCATCTCTGTTTGTCCCATTTATCATCAGGAACAGTAATTTCCAGAAACCCTTCTTCCGGATACCGTTCCACTAAAGTTCCTTTTTTAAAAATTAATATAAAAAAGCATAAAAAACTTCCTCTTGGAAATTCAAAAAGCTTTATCGGAATTGCTATTTCTAAAACTCTTTTAAATGCTATCTGGCATTTTTCAGAATGCAAAGCACCATGAATCTGTGATTGCAAGGATGAAGAGAGAAAAACCTCTACCCACCTTTCAAAGTCTCCCTTAAATACTATCCTCACAGAAACATCTGCAAGTCGTTCATTCATTGTCATTTCTGGTGTTCCAAGTGGGTCGAGTCTCAAATATATAAAATCATAATCAAAACCATAAAATAGAACACCAAAAAGCGGGATATTTTTAGTCATCTCCCCACCCTTTTGCTGAATTACATACCTTCCTGCATTATACCACTCAAAATATTTCTCACCGGAACCATTTATCCCCGGGTGAATGAAAGTCAAAGGACTTTTTACAACAGGTGCAGGTTTGGATTGAGTCATCGGAGGTTCGAGGAGCGCAACAGGAATCTGGGCTTTTGCAATTCTCAATGATTCACGCAGTCTCGTTCTAAAAAGGGAATCAAAAATCGGGTCTTCTGTAGATGAATTTGGCTCCCCATACCACCAGAACCAGTCTGAACCCTCTGCTACCATTAAATTATCGAGTGCCCTTTTTCTTTCTTCTTCCGAACATTGGGATTCCATCACAAGTCTTCTTGATGTAGCAAGAAGTTTCCATGCTCTGTTCTTGGCATTATCACCAATCCAGATTCTGAAATTGGAATCTATCCATGAACCCGGGAAAAGATAATTCAACCTGCCACTTGAAATTTCCATTTCCTCTTTTAAAATATCCGATGGGGTCATTGTCTCGAGCCATTCTTCATGCTCGAGTTTATCATAAAATGCAGGAAGAAAATCGCCACCATCATCTGGATAATAAGGCCACGGATTTTCACCATCTAAAATTACCGTCACCACCGGAAAGTCTTCCATTTTCACCTGAGAAATTTTCGAAATATAGGACAAAAAGTCATTCATCGCATCTTCAGTCTTCATTGATTGATACGAAAAACCAATCCTATCTGAGAGATAATGGTCTCTAAAAAATATTGAAACAGGAATATCATTTACTTTGTAGGGTTTGTATAGCAAACTTTCTCTATCACCTGAACCCAATAAGGATCTGCGAAGGGAATTCCACAAAATACCTTCATCAGTCCCGACCCATTTTACCCCCAATTCATTTGCAAGAGAAATAACCTCTTCACTCACCCCACCTTCTGCAGGCCACATACCGATAGGTTTTTTTCCGAATATTCTTTCATATTCAAGCATTGACTTTTCTACATGCCATTTAGCATCATCAGGAAAAGAAAAACGCTCCGGCAGTAGCACACCAGCAAGCCCTTCCTGAGCACATGATGAATCGAGAAGAAGAGGTAAAATCGGATGATAATAAGGAGTAAAGGATATTTCAATTTGCCCTCTCGACAGGAGAATCATATAACTACTCAGGACATTTCTCACTATCTCTTTTTGAACTTTAAGCAATTCTTCCTTTTCCTGATTTGTATAATTACTCCCCTTCTTAATGAGTTCCCTTACAATTTCAAACTTTTTCCTCGCATTTGTCCCCATCCACAGCAGATTGAACAGTACCTGAAGGTCGAGAAAATCCTGCTCACTAAATTTTTTGTATATATCGGAAATTAAACTCTGAGAAATATTCCTTCCACGAATCTGGAGGAGCTCCAGCATTCTCGGACACTTTTTTATTTTTTCCGGAGCAATGGAAAAGAAATGTTTTAGAATATATATTTTTTCCTCATAAAAAAGGTCGGATGGTCTTTTCAGGCTCAATTTATAATATTTATCTTCCAATATTCTATCATCTTTTGAGGAAGCATAAAGGCTACTTAAAAGAACTCCTGAAAAATTTATGGTAACCCGAACTCCTGGATGTTCGAGGAGATACATCGCCATATCTGCATAACCCAGGCAACCATGGAGCCTTACCCATGGAAGAGCAATTTCCTGCGCTTCAGGGTCATAGTAATCTGGCTGGTGCATATGCCAGATTAAAAGGAGTTTTACCTTTTTATTATCCTTTCCCATTCAGGCAAAGTTAATATTTTAGCAATTAACCAAATGTTTTACAAGAATAAACAATCCAGCAAAGAATCTTTTAATACAATAAAATCGTTAATAAAAGCCACTTTGCTGGAAACAATTTTTTAACAACAACCGATAAATAACATGATGGCATTATTTTTATTTTTTATATCACAAATCTCAAGCACCTGTTCCGATAATAATTCAACTAACCCCAAAATAACTTTAAACGACAAAGAACAGATTATCGAAAATGCATCCGAAACTTTTGATTTTCTTTATCAGAATGAAGAAATTTCAATGTATCAAAACGAGTCGGAAACACCACCTTATAATTATAAAAATCTAATTAAAATTTTAATTCCTCACATTATTATAAAATTCTGGAATTATTCTATCTTTTACCCCACCAGTGAAAAATTAAATTGGGAAATTTTTTTCCTCTGGAGTTTAAATACATGACAGTAGCAGGATACTTACTTGGTTCTCTTCTGACACTTTTAATGCAGGATTCTATTTTCGTCAAAATAAAGGATGCTATGGAGAAATTCTCTTATGAACCAACATGCAACGAAGTCGTTCAAAAAACAATTCAGGTTATTAAGAAAAACAAAAAAGCAAAGGTACCTTCATCAAAAACGATTCACCTTTCCGCTCTCCTTCCTACAGTTTCTTTGCAATTAGGGAAAAATTTAGGGTATGACGAAACTATGAACCTGATGGACGAAACCAATGCAACACTTAAAATTTATTCGAGTGACGACCTCAAGTTCAAAGTAACTGTTGAATGGAACCTTTCATCTTTAGTATTTGACCCTTCAGAAATCCAGGCTTCGGCAAGAGCACAATCTGAAGAGAATTTCTATATTCAAATAAAAAAAGAAATAATTGAAATCTATTATACAAGGAAAAAATTTCTTGCTCTCCTATATGTTCTTGGAGAAAGTATCTCACAGGAAACTATTGTGGATTGGAAAATAAAAATTGATGAACTTACATCGTTACTTGATTCTTATACCGAAAACTGGTTCAGTAACGAATCCCAGAAAAGAAAAAACAAAAAGAAATAAAAACTTCTAAATTCTCGTTTCTGAAAAATGTTTTTTATGATAATTTATAATTAAAAATGCTTGGTAAGTTTTTATATTCATGGGCATTATTTTCATTAATGTTTTCATTTCATAATAAAATCTATTGCCAAACTTTAAAGACCAGGAATATTGATTATAGAAATTTTCCAAATTTGGAGTTAACAAATTTTAGATTATATTCAGGGAAATTTTGGGAAATGTTAAAGGACGATGGTGTGAATTTAAATTCAAAAGAAACAGGTCATGAAGTTATTTCCGACAAGCAAAAAAATAGCCAGGTTCTAAAAAACAACACTCAAATCTTTAATGCCACACCTTCTACTCGCAATCCTAAAAATATTTTATATCAATCACAAATTTCTATTAAAAAAAGAGCACCTTACAATTACTCTCTATTAGAGGCTGAATCTGCACTAAAAATAGCATATGCAGGTTTTATCTTTGCTACATCTCATTTCATTTCTTTGATTTTTGCAGTTACCATGGGTGTTCTTTCTTTTACTAAAGGTGAAGAATTTTTTGTGCCATTTATTATATTTGCAGTCAACTCAAATATTTCCTGTATAATTGACACTCCTCTGTTTTTTATTGCAAACTATGAAGCAAATAAGGCAATGAACGCTCCAGGAATGGATGGTTTAATAATAGAAGGGTTGGCATTTTATATTTCTTCTATTCTTTATATTCCATTTCACATATTAATGAGTTTCACAAGTCTGGACTTAATCCTTCCCCTATCTATTTTGGGTTGCGCTTTTTACATAATTACAAGGACTATTAGTTTAATGTCAGGTTTCAGAGCAGTAACAAAAACAAAGAAGATATTTAAGGAATTTCACTTAAAAAATGTAGGTTTCCAATTCTTTTAAAAATCTATGAAAAAATTCATATATTTCGATAATGCTGCGACTTCATATCCAAAACCTGATTCTGTTCCATCAGCGATTGAGAGATTCATTCGTGAATGTGGAGGAAATCCCGGGCGAGCGGGACACAGACTTTCAATCGAAGCCGGAAAGGTTATATGGAATACGAGAGAAAAGATATCACGACTTTTTAATGTAAAAAATCCTTTAAATGTGATTTTCACACCTAATGCAACAGTAGCAATTAATCTTGCCTTGATGGGTATTCTTTCTCCAGGTGATCATGTGATAACAAGCGCAATGGAACATAACAGTGTCATGCGACCGCTTCGTTATCTTGAATCAAAGGGGGTAATTATAACCCGGGTTCCATGTGACATAGAAGGGAAATTTAATCTTGAGTCTTTTGAAAATTCATTCAGGAAAGAAACTAAACTCGTGATTGTGACTCATGCATCAAATGTTACAGGAACAATAATGCCAGTAAAAGAGATTGGCAAAATTGCTCGTAATCATGAAACATTATTCTGCGTTGATTCTGCCCAGAGTGCGGGTTCGCTTGAAATAGACATGGAAAATATGAACATAGACCTTCTTGCTTTCACAGGTCACAAATCACTATATGGACCTCAGGGAACCGGGGGATTATGTGTTAGTGATAGGGCAATAAAAAATCTCAAGCCACTTATTTACGGAGGAACAGGGAGCGGGTCAAGTTCAGATGAGCAACCTGATTTTCCTCCGGATAAATTTGAAGCAGGAACTCCCAATACACCAGGACTGGCAGGATTAAGTGCCGGATTGGATTTTATTCAATCAAAAGGAATAAAAAATATTCGTGAAATCGAGAAAAAACTATGTTCGATTCTCATCAATGGATTGCGAGATATTCCTGAAATCAAAATTACCGGTCCAGTGAATGCCGACGAAAGAGCGGCAATAGTCTCTTTTACGGTTGAAAACAAGACTTGCTCTGAAATAGCAGAGCAATTAGAAGAAAAAGGAGGAATAATTTGTAGAGCAGGACTCCATTGCGCACCTTATGCACACAGAACAATTGGTACATTTCCTTCTGGTACGGTAAGAATAAGCCCTGGATTTTTTAATACAGAAGATGAAATAAAAAAACTTGTTCAAATTCTTAATGAAATAGTAAAATAGTTAAGAAATTTTTTAATCAGGAGAAGAAAAATGAAATCGAGAATAATTGTAGATGCAAGAAATAAAGAATGCCCGACACCTGTTGTGATGACTTCCCGGGAACTTGAAAAATCAGATGAAGTATTAGTCATCGTAAACAACGAAGCCGCAATAGAAAATGTTGGAAGACTGGCGAGGTCGAAGGGATTTTCAGTAGAAGTTGAAAGCAAAGAGGATGGAACATATCTATTATTAAAAAGGGAATCCGATAGGAGGGAAGATGAAAAAATCTTGAGCCGGCAAGGAAACAATCAGGTCATTTTTGTTACCTCTGACTCTCTCGGTAATGCTCCTGCCGAGCTCGGTGAAAGACTAATGAGGGGGTTTTTTCATGCACTTTTAGAAAGTCAGGTTAAACCAGAAAAAATAATATTCATGGCAGGTGGAGTTAAACTTGTAACCGGTGATTCAAAATTGCTTGAAGATTTAAAATCAATTGCAAGTAAGGGAACTGAAATACTTGCCTGTGGGACATGCCTTGAATTCTTTGGGCTAACTAATAAACTTGAGGTTGGAAGAATATCCAACATGTATGAAATTGTGGAATCTTTAATGGGATGCGAGAAAATTGTCAGACTTTGAAACAAAACCAAAATTTGGGGTAATCCTTTTTCAATCATCGCAGGGAGCAATTGGAGCGGAAAAAATGCTCGAAGAACATAAAATTGAATATAAGTTGATTCCTGTTCCGACAAATTTAAGTTCCAATTGTGGTTTTTGCATTAGATTTAAATGGGAAGATAGAGAAAAAATTGAAAAAATGCTCAAAAAAAGTAATTTGGGTGTAGAAAAAATATTGCCAATTTAAATTGACTAATAAAAATTTCAATTTAAAATTAAATATCAAATTTTATTAAGTTAGGGAGGTCTAAAATGAATAAAAAAGCAAAAGTAACTAATTTCTTTTTTACTGCAATTTTTTTGATTGCAGGTTGTGGAAATGGGGCATCTACAAAGGCAGACGGAGATGCACAGGAAGGGGTGGATGTAACACAGGATGATTCAACAGTAAATGTTGAAGGTGATATTATTCCCGAAAACGGGGAGGAAATTCCTCAGGAATTACCACCTGATACAGTTGATACACTCCCGGATACCTGCACAGGTCCCGGTATGATGATTTGCAATGGAGTTTGTGTTGACACGAATACAGACCCACAACATTGTGGAAATTGTGATACAATGTGCACACGAACTCTGCCAATATGTGTCGATGGCACCTGCACCGACCGGTGCCCCGGAACTCTGACAAACTGCGATGGTAAATGTGTGGATTTAATGACTGATCCACAAAATTGTGGAGATTGTGGAAATGAATGTGCACCTGGTGGAATATGCAATTCTGGAACATGTGCCTGTCTTCCTGGACTTGTTTATTGTGCTGACGATAATGTGTGCGCTGATTTGAGTAGTGACACCCAGCATTGTGGAAGTTGCGATAGAAGATGTCCTGCTGATGCAGCGTGTATCTCAGGTAACTGCCAGTGCCCTCCTGGCACCGAAAGGTGCGGGGATACATGTGCAGACCTTCAAACAGACCCACTCCATTGTGGGGATTGTGGAACGAGTTGTGGAAGATTAGGAACATGTGTTGCGGGCGAATGCGGGGATTGTGTAGAGGGTGCTACAAACTGCTGGGATTCGTGTGTTGATACAAATACTGACCCTCGAAATTGCGGCGGATGCATGGTTGAATGCAGGAGTTCTGCTCAGGTTTGTGTGGGAGGGGACTGTGAATGTAGATTTGGTTTACAAAACTGCAATGGAATGTGTGTTGATACAGATTTTGATTCTCGAAATTGCGGAAGGTGTGGTAATGAGTGTGGTTTTGGACGGAGATGCTATCAGGGAAATTGCATTACCGGTAATTGTGAGGACCAGACACCACCAGCAGTAACCTGCGAAGGACCTGGAGGTTCCAGGTACTGTATTCAGGAATCCGAATTTCAGACTGACCCCTTAAATTGTGGAGAGTGCGGAAGAAGGTGCAATGCGGGAGAAGTTTGCGTTGCAGGAGACTGCGCCTCTTTTATTGCAGGCTTTGGCTGCACTACCTGTCCATGTGATTTCTGCCTTCCCCGTGAAACATGCTGCGTCTACCCTGGAAGCAGTCCGGATTTCATCATCTGTGTAGAAGGTACTTCCTGCCCTTAAACACATTAAAACAGATTTTCAATGTCACTTAAGAGATTAAGAACTAAAGAATTTGCCATTTCTAATAACGAAGTTATTTTCTCGTAAGAGTTTCACTTGAACTTTTCTTTCCTTTCTTTTGCATTAAAAATCTATTAAACTGAATGTTAAGTTAACTCCCTTAAACCATTTTATTAATTAGTTTTTTCAACTTTTAAAATATTCTTTAATGCCGTGTATAAATCAGAAAAATGAAATTTGAACCCAGTTTGTAGCAATTTAGCGGGAATGGAGCGCTGACTAAGATATGCGGTCATATTAGATACGGACTCAACAATCCTTGTTCTCTATGGCAAACAGGAGATGGCTCGTATAGGTTACAATCCTACAAAGAGAGTAAGACCATCGTATCATCCCCTTTTATGTTTCAACGGTATCACCAAAGATTTCTGGCATGGAGAACTTCGTCCTGGAGATACTCATACTGCTACAGGAAGCATCGAACTTCTGATTGCCTCTTTTGCCAAATTGCCATCCTCTGTAAAAACCGTAATTATCAGGGCAGACAAGGGGTTTTACGACCACAAGACCGTAGAATTTCTGGAATCCAAGAAGGTCCTTTGTCATTGTAGCAAAGCTGACAAAACCGCTAAAGGGGAAACTATCAACTTTATCTTACCAGAAACATTCTTCTGGCATAGAAACAACAGAGTTTACATATCAACCAATGGGCTGGAAAAAGAAACATCGGTTTAAAAAGTTTCAAAATATGACGCTTAAAACCTTAAGGTCTAACTTACTCTTAATTCCTGCTGAACTCGTAAAATCTGATAATAGACCAATTTTAAAACTGCCATCTAACTTTTTACATAAAGTTGCAGTTGAGTATGCTATAAAGAAAATTGGAAAACTAAAAATTTAACCCATTTTCACGCAGGTTTCAGGTATATTTTTACACTGATACTGTTCGCAAGTTTATCGAAAGGCCTGCTTTGCGCATCATTTTTACAAAATCACGAGATGGCACTACGAGTTCCTGCTTCTGTACCCCTCTTTTTGATATTTTTCCATTTGCAATCATCATAGCAATACAGGCGCTTGGAAAGGAGGTGCATCTTGTCATCGCAGAAAGTTTCGAATCCCTGTCAAATCTGTCAATCAATGTAACTATTCGTTTTCTTCTTTTCCCTTCAATTTCACCTTCAACTGTTATTTTTAAAATAACTGCGTCTTCATCTTTAAAAGGTAGATACTTTTCAAGAAGCAATCCAAGAACCTTCCTTGGATTAATTTTTTCACCATCTTCCCCTGTAATGAATTCAGAATTCATTAGCCCAATTTGCTTTATCCCGTTCATTATAAAAGAGTGTCCGGGATAACGAATCGTCTTATAATCGAGATTTTTTACCTTTCCCTTTAAAGTTTCCACAAGAGTTGAACTTCCACCCGAGGTGTTAAAAGCTTCCATCTTTCCAAAACCTTTTATAAAAATGCTTTCAACATCACTGAGTGATTCAACCCGGCAGATTTTACCGTCTCTTATAACAAGGGCATCTTCAACATATTCATTTATCAGTCCTTCGGGAGAAAAAACGAGCATGTAATTTAAAGGGGGTATTGGATTAACAGGAACCCCTCCCACCCTGATTTTTACTGAATCAAGTTTTGTAAATCCCTCTATAGCACGGAAAGTTAGAATATTTGTCATTCCTGGTGCAAGTCCTGTATCCGGGATTACTGTAACTGCACTTTTTCTTGCCTTAAAATCAAATTTGAACTGTTTATGAACGACCTGCGGATTTCCACCAAGGTCAACTAAATTACATCCACAGGAAATTGCAGTTTCTGTCAACGCGGTATTTAACTCGTAATGGGCACAACTTATTGCAACCACAGAATCACACATCAAACTTTTTATACGAGATATCTTTCGAATGTCATCACACGAACACTTTAGATTCAATTTTTTCCGAATATTCTGACCTGCAAATTTTAACATATCATCTATAGCCATCTGCTGTCTGTCAACGATGTGAAAACATCCTTCGGGGTCATTCAATGAAAGGTAATACAGTATTCCCTTTGCCATTCTCCCCGCGCCAAGAATCAGGTATTTTATTTTTCTTTTATTTTCCACAATCTTACTTTTTCTTTTTCCCTTTACTACCTTTGCCACCTTTTCCCCCGCCCTGCGGCATATCCTCGGGGAGAACATCCGGGTATTCTTCAGGACCGGGCTGCTCTGGTTTAAGTTCAGGCTGGGGCTGAGGTTGAGGCTGTGGCTGTGGTTGAGGCTGGGGTAAGGGTTTAGGCTGAGGAAGTGGTTGAGGTTCTGGCATGGGAAGCCATTCGGATTTTTCCCCTTTAGGTTCTTCCGGCGCGGGTTGAGGCTGAGGTTGAATTTGAGGAACTGGCTGTGGAGGCCATGTGGATTCCTCCTTCTTCTTCTGTTCAACTGGAATTACATATTGAGCAGTTTGTTTGAGTTGCTTTATTTTAGGCCATTTGACTTTTAAAAGTACATTCATAAGACATGAAGAAAGAGTCGGGTCATTTGGTAGCGTCATCATACTTTCTATCTTACCATTATTATTTAAAATGAACTTTATCCTCACCTGTGAGACAGAAGTTACTTTCTCTGTATATGACTGTATACATGGAGCAAAATCCTGAGAAAACCCATCCAGAATCTGTGAAACCTGTCCCTGAGTTAATGAAATGTATTCCTTTTGTGGGGATACCTGCTCCCCCTCTTCCTTCGTACCTTCCTCTTTCTTTTCTGCCTGTATTTTCCCCTCAATACTTTTTGCATAAGCAGTGTCAAAAATTTCTTTTATATGATTTGCAAGTGCTTTTATGGTTTTTGGGTCTGAACGAATTTTGTTTAAGAGTTCCTGTCCTGAAACACCACCAAACTTATAAATTACATCTGCCAGCACATAAAGCGCATCAAGGTCACCTGCAAAAGCTGAATCTGCGTGATATTTGATAAGAAACTCTGATACAGTAGGTACAATGGATTCATCTCCTAATTCAAGCAAAGCCTTAGCAACTTCCTTGAGGTCCAAAAGCGGGGTTTCATGGTCGAGCAAATGCTGAAGGAGCGCAAGAACCCCCTCTTTGGCTTTCATTTTCACCAGCGCCTGTGCGGCAACACCAACCGGCGGAGGTAGAATTTCATCAATGTAATCATAGTGTAATTTCAATGCATCAATTATGTACGACGCACCACTTTCCCTCTCTAAAATCTTTTGTCTTGCTATGTTTTTTATTTCATCAGGAACTGTTTTAGACATATAAATCATAAGAAGATCTCTCGTTACCTCAGGTTCCTGTATAGAAGAGAGGAAACCAATAGCATACTGCCTTACAGGAACCATTCTATTATCTTTGTCCATAACTATTTCAAAAAGGGTTTCTCTTAATTCCTCAGTTGCAATTTGAATTGGTGGAAACTTCGGTATGTAAGAACCCACAGAAAGAAATGCAGAAACAATTTGTGAACCGGTAGGAATCCTTCCTTTAACTTTTCCGTCGCTAATATCAATATATGTTATATCTCCTTTTCTGTCTACAATAAAAATTCCACCTCTACCTACTACTGCATCTTCGATATCGAATCCAGACCTGTACACCCATTTAAGCGAACCCGTTTTGCAGTCAAACGAAAAAAGAAATCTGTAATAAAGGAAAAATATTGAATCTCCTTCCAATCGCAAATTTTCCCCCCCCTCTGGTGGGCTCGATTTCCATATTAGCCTTATTTTATCCCTGGCATTACTCATTGATAGAATAGGCGAAATCCTGTCCTGGAAAACTTCAGGGTCACCTGGTATCTTTCCAAGAGGGGGTTCATAATAGCTGCTTCCCCGAACTTTAAAAAGAATATTTTTCCCTTCAATAGTAAATTTTCCTTCACCTCCAACAAAAACAATACCTTTTTTCTGAATTGTGGTTAATTCCCCCTTCCTGTTAGTCACACGGAATGTTCCATCAGTTGTAAGGTTGAGAAACCTATCCTGACCCATTTCCCACTTTCCCAGAGGTGTAGCCTTATCTTCCATTCCAGCGGGAGCCCCTCCTTTAGACCTGTAAAGGGATATTTCTTCTCCAGATTTGTGGCGCAGAGAAAGCATTACAGGATCGTTCGATGCTATAACGACTTCAAATTTATCGGATTTTAAACCAGAAAACGAATTTTCATCAAAACGGTATATTCCTTTTGAGCCATAATAGACCCCTTCGGGAAAATCTGCAACGAAAGTGTAATTATCATCGAGCGAAAGGACCCTTGCAACTTCAAAACCATTAGATTTATTGAGAACCGATATACTCTGCATATCAAGGGGCAGAAAAACATACCCCCCTGATACTACAGGAGCACCAATACAGTGACCATCCGCTATCCTTTCCCAGAGCAAACCTCCATTTCTTGAATTCACTGAAACAACTCTGGCCCTATGAGAACCAACCTTTCTGCACTCGCCACCAATACCAAAACTCAAAATAATGCTATCCCCCTCCTGTGCACCCCCAAAAAAATCCCAGCCACGAGTTTCCATACGCCACTTCTCTTCACCATTCTCGATATTCAGAGCAACAAGGCGGTTAGCTTCCCTTACAATTATAGAATCGAAAAGAAGCAGAGGCTTGGCTGTTATTTCTCTCCCCTTTTCCCACAACTTTCTCCCTTCATCCAGTAAAAACAGAGAAAGCACCGGCGGTTTTCCAGGTTTTACTGAAAGCAAAACAGGTTTCCCCAGACTGTTTAGAATTAAATCACCACCTTTTCCTATAATACTCTGCTTCTCGGTATTTATTGCATTACTTATTTTTTCAATTGCATTTTTATCATTGGAAGAAAATCTTATGTCAAAAGCAGGAGAAACTGGCCTCTTCCCCATTGCAGCACAGGAAGTTAAAATTAATACAATTACAGTTAAAATATATTTTTCAATACCTGTTAATTTAACGCTATTTTTCATCATTCCTCCTTAATTCCTTACTCCTTATTCTTTTTAAAATTCGACTCAATCGAAAACAAAATCAATCGGCAATTGAATTAATAGCCTCCTCAGCCTTTGTTTTGAGAGGACCTTTGTAATCAGGTGGCAAACCTGCCACAAACTTTATTAAAAACTGCTTTACTTCCGGACCTGCAAGTTCCTTCAGTTTTTCTATTATCTTTATTTTTCCATTCTCAGGGAAATTATCCCTTGCAAGAAATTCACTGAATCCGGGTAGAAGTAGTGACAGCGGGCTTTTGCCAAGATAACCACTGAGCCTTTCCATATCATCAACATTTCCAATCTGCCCTATGGCTATAACTGCTTCAGTCACATTTCTTTCAAACGCTTTAAAAAGAATTCCCACCGCTGATTGGTCACCATAGCGCCCCAGTGCAAGCGCGGCGGATTTTCTTACACCAGCATCAGAATCCTTCAAAGCATTCTTGAGCGCATCAATTACCTGCTTGTCTTTTATTTCAGCAATAGCATTAACAGCAAGAATCCTGACAGCGGGTCTGCGATGCTTCATGTACTCAATTAAAATAGGAATTGAAGTTGGACTTGAAATTGCCCCAAGAGCATCTATAGCAGCCTCCGTAACTTTATCCTTCTGCCCTTCTTTGAGGAGTTGAATCAGTGGTTCAACTCCTGCAGGGTCAGCAAGTTCAGCCAGCTTTTTGATTCCCTCCAGTTTCTTTTCATCATCCTCGGATTTCAAAAGATCGGAAGCTTCCTTCACTTCAGGGGATATTTTAACCTTTTTCGCTTTTTCTGTTATACCTGCTTTTGAATCCTGTTTTTTCTTCCCTTCTCCCTTTTCCTGCGCTTGCAATTTGCCATTATACACAAAACAGCAAATTATCGAAATCACATAAAGTAACATTAAAAATTTCACATGTTTCATGTTTAACCTCCAGTAAAATAAACAAAGAAAAATATAAATTCCATTTACTTATCAACTGGTGTTGCTTTCAGTGCAGCTTTTCCATCCTTCACATAAACCTTGAACTCCACTCTTTTACACCTTGTTTTTTCAATTATTGATTGTTCCTGCTTTTGCAAAGTAGCCTTAAATCTTTCAAAAGTTAAATTATCAACTTTTTCTCCACATGAAATTTTTGTTTTATAAAATTCATCAAAAATCCTCTTATACTCCTCATCTTCCTTCGAACCCACCACCGAAGAAGAAGGAGTGCCACCTGCAGAAACTCCAGGTTTTTGTCGTGACTTTGAATCTTCTGGAACTACCGGAACTCCAGAAAAAGCTACTCCTTTATCACCCTCATAAACCCTCGTTTCTTCTTCATCAACACCTCCACCCCATGAATCCAGCACAGCGGGTTTTGCTGGTGGAGGTGAGGGAGCTTGTTGTTTAACTATTGGCTGTGGAGCAGGCGCAGGTGCTGGTGGCGCAGGGGGAGAAACAGGAGGTGAAGATTTTGCCGGAGCAGCTGATTGAACTGATTGAACTGGTTTCAGAGATGAAGCAGTAGGAGCTTTTTCTCTCTTTTGCACTTTTGGTGGTTCCGGAGGGGGAGGAGGAATTTCATCGAGGCTTATTTGTGTTGGGATTTCAAAGGCAGGTTTGCTGAGCCTATCGTCTTTTAAAGGTGCTCCTAAAATTCTCGAAACAGAAGGAATTTCAGAAGTAGATTTTGTGACAATTACCTGTACCGCTTTATCAATTGCTCTATTTATCGAATCTGCAAGTTTCCTCCATTTACCCCGAAACAGATAAATATTCAGTCTTTCTCCCTCTTTTGAAACCATCTTATCCACTTCTTTGAGGAATTTTGATTTCGGGCGGTCTCCCTCGAGAAAAACTATTAAAATTCCTACAACTGCAAGAAGGATAGCTATTGTAGCAATCTGCCACCACGGTACTCCTGAAAGTTCTTCTTTTTTAATCGATTTTAAAAATGCCTGAAGACCCTCTACCTTTGGTACCTGCCTGACAAGAACAAAACCTGCGTTGTTTTGCCTTGCTTCTCCCACCATCTTAAATGCTACACAAAAAAACTGCAGTTTACTCAATATAATTTCACTACGACCTGTTTCCTTATACTTTTTATCTTTAAATACTTCATCTACCAAAATTGTATTTATTTGCGCATCAGAAGCATACTGCACTTCATCAACGACTTTATTACCTGGCGTTTTTTTCCCTCCCTGCAGTTCCTCTCCGGGAACCGAAAGTGATACAAGATGGTCTTCAACAAAAATTCCCACCTGCGAATCTGTTGCATTAGCGAGGATTTGGGTAAAACTCTTATCCATTTTTTGTCCATGGATAATCGCCCCAACATAACTTCCTGAGTGAATCACAGGACGGGCTGCAATTCTGTACAATTTACCATCAAAAAACCATGAATCGTCCCTGACATACCCACGAAGCACAGCCTGCACCACAGGAAAACCCTTTAAACTATAGCCGGAACTCCTCTCCCCTTCTCCCACCTGAGCAATAACTATACCATTACTGTCTACGGCAATAAGCATATCTGCTCTGAAAGTAGCAAGTTTTTCATTCAGTGTTCTGAGCCTGCTTAAAAGCTTTTCCTTAACTTCTATCGGAATTTGAGTTGAATCCTTTCTTTGATTGACAAGGGCTAATTGCTCCCTTATAGTTTGGTCTACAGAAAAAACGCTTAGCGTGTCGAGACGATTTCTTGCCTCCATTTTAAGGATAGATTCCAGCTGTAATCTATCCTTAAGTATGAGCACCCTTACATTTGTTACTTTTGATTCATTAACTGATGAAGGGACGAGATAAATAATGCCAACTAAAAAAGCAACGATAACTGCTAAAATAAAAGACCAGAATTTTGTTATAAACATTTACTATCCTCTTTATTATTTTATGAATTTTACCATTTCTATTTGTTAAAATTTATAACACAATTTTTGGCATGGTTCAAAAAATTAGGCTTGATAAATCAAGCCCCTACAAAAATGGTGGATTTTTACCACTTTTTAATACTCTTGTAGGGGCGAACGGCCGTTCGCCCCTACCTTTTGAACCATGCCCAATTTTTTTATCTTTTACCCTTAATAACTTTACCCTTAATTTTACCCTTCAATACATTCTTATCTGTTTCATTTTTCTTTTCAACATCAGAACCTGTAGATTCCTGATTCGCTTTTTGCTCCTCTCCTTTTCCTTTACCACTCTCTTCCTCTGTCTCAGATTTTAAAGGGGATTTTAACTCTATTTCAACTGCCACAGGTTTTTCATCCGATATTACAATTTTCGAGCTACCTACCAATTTTCCTCTAAAAAACACTTTAAGTTCATACTCTCCGGGAGCGACATTCTGATAATTGAAACTCCCATCTTCAGAAGGAATTGCCATTTCTCCTGCATCTGGCTCTACAATCACAATCCCTTCGAGGTGAGGTGTCATTTTACACTTTACGATATATGTCCCTGGATTTATAAATTGAATTTGCCTTACTTGATTAGTAGGGAGTATCTCAGGCTCAAAAGTGGTACCAAGATCAGCACTGTAAAGACTATGAACAAAAGAATCTTCGTTTTTAAATTTAATTGTTGTCTTGGGAGGCACAACTATTGTGGATGGAAGAAACATGGCTCCTTTTATTGAAACTTTTTGAATTTTATCAAATGAGGCACCACCCTCCTTTTTAAATATTGAAACAACAATATCTCCCGGCCAATCAATTTTAACAGGCTGAATTGGAAGTACTGCATTTTCAAGATTCCAGTAAGAATTTCCCTCTTCATTATCAAGGTCTTCGTAGTACTTTTGATAATATTCTAAAAATTCCTGCGATGACTTTAATTTCCCCTGAATTGTTCCCGCTCTAACCGGAATAGAAAGAACAGAAATAAATAAAATTAGCATAAACAGAAACAAAATAGCCCGCCTCGCTGGCAAAAAATCAAAAGATCGAATAATCAAATACTGAGTTTTCCAGGTCCCCATCCAACCATTTAAAAACTGTTTTGTATCTTTAATTAATTTTTGCATTTTTAAACCTTTAAATTTTAGCAAAATCAGAAAAATTATAATAGTCTGCTTTCGCAGGTAAGATTTTATATAATCCTTTTTATTAAATTTGTTTTAATAAGTCAATTCAATAAACAATAATATATGAATCGCAATAATGTAATGCAGTGGCTTCTACTCCGCTAAAGCCACCAGACCGGTAGAGCTGGTCATTCTTTCAAAAACCTAATGTTATTCCTGTCCTTGCCTTCGCAGGTGTAGAATCCTTTTTGATTTTTATCATTTCACGAGTGGAAAATTTTCATCCCCCGGGTGAGCTAATCATCTTTTTATTAATCAGTTATATAGACCGGGGTTCCCTGATTTTTTTTAGTAGTAAATACCCCATGCCATCCTAAAGGAAGTCGCGGCTCAGACCAGTAAAAAAGCCATTTTGCATCTGCCGGAGTCATATTCACACACCCATGACTTCTTTGATTTCCAAACACATTGTGCCAGAATGCTCCATGAAGAGCATAACTGCGATTGAAATACATTACCCATGGGACATCCTCTATCAAATAAGATTCATCATCAAGGGCAAGGTTCGACATTGTCGATGTTATTCCTTTTTGTTGTATATAAAAAAGCCCACGGGGCGTAGCAAATACAGGGTCTTTTTTCTCATTTCCTGAGGAAATCAATGTCACAAAAACAGGCTTGCGTCCCTCGTATGCAGTAAGAGTCTGTTCGGAAATATCCACATGTATCCATTTGCTATCTTCAGGAATTTCCGGTGGCGGCTGGGCAGGCGAATTAAAAACTGCAACACTCCAGGAAAGTACGAAATCCTTTCCTTCGGGGTCCATCTGATAATGGAGCATTCCTGCATCTACAACATTCTTGTAAATTTTAAAACCAAAAAACTTATCCAGAACTTTCTCTCTATTTTTAACCAGATGATTTCCTGCAGAATTCCATTTCCGCGCAAAAACATTTTTTCTTAATACAATACCTACAGGAAACCCTTCGTCCTGCTTGAGAATATACCCATGATAAGAAGGGGGATTTATTATCATGACTGGTTCGTATCTGACAAATTTTCCCCTTGTTGTTCTGTACCATTTAATTCCCCTTTCGACCCTCTCACTATCAATGCTTAGATAAAATCCTCTCATGAGGAACTTACTGACAAATGGAAATGGAGATTCCTCCTTTTCCTGCCCTGTTTTTTCCTCGGATTCCCCCTGTTTTTGTTCTTCTAACACATTTTCCTGAATAGTACTATCTTTTAAAACCAGATTTTTACTTTTTTCCAGACTCCGGGGCTCAGTTTGAGAAGAATCTTTCCTGTCTGCTGTTCCGTCTGCCAGTTCCAGTCCTTTATTCTCCTCACTTTTTATTTCTGTTAAAATCTCCTTTGATTGCCCTTTTTTGAATGATTCCATCATTGCAAGCGCCTTTTCTTTTTTCTGTCTGGCAAGTTCCTTCTTTTTCTCTTCAACATAAGATGCTACCATTGCCTCCTCTTCAGGAAGAGGAATTTTCTCATAGAGAGGAGTAAAATCTACCATAACCCTTCCATATTTATAGGGGAGAACTTCTTCAGTAACAGGAGGGCTTATGAGATCCCTGTCTTCAATAATTGTAGAAGCAACTTCAAAACCCTTACTTGCACATATGTAGCCAGGACCATCTACAAGACGATACCATCCCATAACACATTTTGGGCTTTTAGGATTTGCAGGTTTTACCCGCTCCGAAAGCAAAATAGTTGTTCCTGCCCTAAAGTAACCTATTCTATCCGAAAGAAAATCAGGGGCAGAATAAATATTAGCCATACTCCAGATAACTACGCCATATAGATTTCCACTGTTTTGAGGCAAAACTTCCGCAGAAAATTCTCCGTTTGTCTGTTTTTTTTCTTCGGCTTTTATTTCATTTTTAGCTTCTCTTCCCGGAGATTTGGCATTTCCTGTCTTGTTTCCATCTTGAACAGAGGATGCATTTCCGTTACTTTTTCCAGAACCCTCCTCTATCCGTCCGGAAAATTGTTTCCCCTCTTTCTCTTTTCCTCGCCCACACAAAACAGTAAAAAATCCCGACAAAATTAATATAAATAACTTTCCTCTATTCATTTCACCTGCACCTTTTACACAAACTACTAAAAATCAAATATATTCGGCATGGTTCAAAATTTGAAAAACACGAAGTTAATTATCTCCAATATTAGTAAGAAAGGGGACAAAAATCCATCGGTTTTTGTAGGGGCTTGATTTATCAAGCCCAATTTTTTGAACCATGCCATATATTCCCGTTTAAAGAGTATCAAATATTATCAAGAAACTCAAAAAATTTTATATTTTAGCATGAGTTAAAAAGCAGGCACAAGCGGCGGTTCACCCTACCCCTATAAAAAATTACAAATTATCGCACTTCCTTTTTTCCATGCATCATTTCTCAACTTCACCTGTAGAAGGGGTAGAAGAAGTATCACCAGAGCTGCCATCATGGTACATACTTTCAGTCGTAAAGACCACGAGCTGTGACATCAAGAAAAAAATTATAAAAATCATAATTATTATTATCAGGGAAAAAATTTCGTGAGGAACTCTGTATAAAAAAGGCCCAACATCTGATGAAAAGTATCTCCCCCTGCTTCTTCGATAAATCCTCTTTTTGATTTTGGTGACTAACTGTTCAGGTGCTTTTATTCCATTTATCCCCTTTATTACATCAAATGCATTCTTGAATATATTCCATTCCTCATTGCATTCCTTGCATTCTTCGAGATGCTTTCTAATCTCATTTGCCTGAGATTCTTCAAGTTCTCCATCTAAAAATTCTCCGAATTTTTTTCTTATCTCTTCATGATTCATAATTACCGCCTCCCTTTCTGCGAGACAAAATTTTTGAATCTGTCATAAAAAATGCTCCTTGCTCTCGATAGTCTGCTTTTAACTGTTCCCATTTCTATATTTAATACTTCTGCAATCTCTTCATAACTCAAGGATTCCATTTCTCGTAAAATTAAAATTGTTCTTAAATCTTCATCCAATCCAGAAATAACATTCATTACAAGTTTTTCAGTTTCCTTAAATTCCAGAACTTCATCAGGCCCGGGTAAGCGGTGCGCATAACCGTTCTCATGACCAGCCCCTGACATTTCACCTTCAAATTCGGTAGCTTTTCCTTCAATATGAAGAGCCGGTCTTCTTGACAAATACTTTATTCTATTTTTGCAATGATTTACAGCGATTCTGTAAAGCCATGTTGAAATGGACGACTCCCCGTGAAATGTATCAATCTGTTTAAATACCGTAATAAAAATATCCTGGGTCACATCTTCTGCTTCTTCAAGATTACCAAGAAATCTCAGAGCCAGACGAAAAATTTTATGCTGGTGTTGCCTGAAAAACCTGTCGAATGCTTGCTCATCCCTTTTCTTCAGAAGTTCTACCAATTTTTTTTCTTCTTCAGTCACTTTTTAAGATTCTCTTGAATTTTACTTCCAAAAGCAATATTTTGGCATGGTTTAAAAAATTGGGCTTGATAAATCAAGCCCCTACAAAAAATGGTGGATTTTTGCCACTCTTTAATATTTTTTTGAAACATGCCAATATTTTTAATTTTTAATAACTTTAAAAATGAATGAAACCTTATACTCGATTCTACTTGGAATTCTTCAAGGTTTAACTGAGTTTCTTCCAGTATCATCATCAGGTCACCTTGCTCTCATAGAGGCATTTTATCCCGGCAAATCTAACTTTTTTATGTTAAATGTCCTTCTTCATTCCGGGACTCTTGGAGCCATAATCTTCTACTATAGAAAAGAAATTTTTGAAATTATATCCTCTCTTTTTCCGGAAAAGGAAAATTACTTACCAGCAAAAAAGATAGAAGCAAGAAAAAATACAGTTTTGATTTTAATATGTGATACAGTAACCATATTGATTGCTTTCCCACTGCGAAATTATGCTGAAAAATTTACTGCCCATCCTGCTTCGATTGGTTTATTTTTGCTACTTACAGGAATACTTCTTCTGCTTACTCGTTACATTTTCCCTTATTCTAAAACTCCCGATGCAAAAGGAGCAATGTTCATAGGTTTTTTTCAGGGATTGAGTGTTTTACCGGGACTATCCCGTTCAGGCTTGACTATATTTTCTGCGCTTTTCTTTTACAAAGAAAAAAAAGAGGCAGTAAAATTTTCTTTCCTTGCGGGACTCCCTGTTATTTTAGGAGCATTTTTCTTCGAAACCATAAAAGAGTGGGATAATATCCAGAAAAATTTATGGGTTCTAATTTCAGGAATATTTTCCTCGTTTGTTTTCGGTTTGATTTCTATTGTACTTCTTGAGAAAATAACGGAAAAGAAGAATCTTTTCTGGTTTTCCTTTTATCTTATACCAGCTGGTATTATAATTATAGTAATAAAAATATTTTTTTAGTATATTAAGTCATAAAGAAACATGAACAATCATTTTTCAATAATAATGGCAGGGGGAAGTGGAACGAGGTTCTGGCCTGAAAGTACAAAAACTCTACCCAAACAATTCCTTGACCTTTTAGGGACAGGAAAAACTCTTCTTCAGCAATCTTACGAGCGAGTAAAAAGATTTACCATTTCAGAAAATATTTATGTTGTTACAGGGCACACCATGGCAGAGCTGGTTCAGGAACAAATTCCAGAACTCGACCCAAAATGTTTAATAAGAGAACCGATTGGAAGAAATACAGCACCCTGCATTGGCTGGGCATCATTTCGGGCTATTAGAAGAAATCCAGAAGCTGTCATAGGAGCCTTTCCTGCAGACCATTTAATTGAAAAGGAAGAAGAATTTGAAAGGGTGGTTCGATATGCCTTTGGTAGAGTAGAAGAAAGTAATGCAATAGTTACTATTGGAATTATACCATCGAGACCCGAAACAGGATATGGTTATCTCGAAGCAGGTGAACAAATAACTTCGAATATTAGAAAAGTTTTAAAGTTTGTTGAAAAACCATCACAGCAAAAAGCGGAAGAATATTTCAAAAGCGGAAAATATTTCTGGAATGCAGGTATATTTGTTTTTAAGGCAAAGAGAATGATTGCCGAACTTAAGGAAAAACTACCGAAAATTTACGAAACCCTTAAAGCAATTGATAACACATTCGAAAAAGGGGGAATTGAAAAAGAATACAAAGAAGCTCAAAAGCTCTTTCCCGATTTGCAGGGAATAAGCATAGATTATGGTGTTATGGAAAAGACGCAGGGAGTGGAGATGGTTCCGGGTGACATAGGATGGTCAGATTTAGGTTCGTGGAGCTCTCTTTACGAAAAAATTCCTAAAGATAAAAATTCAAATGCTATTCGAGGAGACGCTGAAATTATAACTTACGATTCAACAGAATGTCTAATTTCAACGAAGACGCCTAAAAAAGTGGCACTCATAGGATTGAAGGATATGATAATAGTGGACACGAATGATTCACTTTTAATATGCCCGAAAAAAAGGGACCAGGAGATAAGAAAAATTGTCGAAAACCTTGAAAGAAAAGAAAATTCAGCATCCAGATAAAGCCAATCAGGAGGTATGGAATGAAATTAAACAAAAATATGTTTCGTGAGTATGATATAAGAGGAATCTTTGGAGAAGACTTAACAAAAGAGACAGTTGAAACTCTGGGTCTTGCTATAGGGACATACCTCCGTTCAAAAGGGATTCGCAAAACTATTATCGGGAGGGATTGCAGGTTAAGTTCCGATAGCCTGTTTCAGTGGCTCTCGGACGGACTTGTTTCTACAGGAATTGACATAGTTGATGCAGGCATGATTCCTACACCTGTCCTTTACTTTGCTGCGATTAACTCTGCTTTTCCATCGGGAATAATGATTACTGGAAGCCATAACCCTCCTGAATTCAATGGTTTCAAAGTGCAGACAGGAGATTCAACCATATACGGAAAAGAAATTCAAAAATTGTATGAGATTACATGCACTGGGAAATTTGAATCAGGGAAGGGAAATATATCTTCAATAGATGCCCTTACCCCTTACCATGATTACATTGTAAAGGATATCAAACCTGCACGAATAGATATAAAATTCGCTGTTGATTTTGGAAATGGAACAGCAGGTGTAATAGCACCAAGAATAATGAAAACCCTTGGTTTTGATCCGATTCTCCTGTACGATGAGCCAGATGGCAGATTTCCCAATCATCATCCAGACCCTACTGTGCCAGAATATCTTAAGGATTTAATTGAGAAAGTTAAACAGGAGAAAGCAGAACTGGGAATTGCATACGATGGAGATGCCGATAGAATAGGCGTTGTAGATGGAGATGGAAAAATTCTATGGGGTGACCAGTTGCTTATAATCTTTTCGAGAGCAATCCTTAAAGAAAATTTAGGTGCTAAAATACTTGGTGAGGTGAAGTGCTCAAAGGTTCTCTACGACGAAATTGAAAAGCATGGTGGTAAACCCATAATGTGGAAAACAGGACATTCTCTCATAAAGGCTAAAATTAAGGAAGAAGGAGCACTTTTAGGTGGTGAGATGAGCGGGCATATGTTCTTTGCACACCGTTACTTTGGATTTGATGATGCAATATATGCTTCTTTGAGGCTTCTCGAACTTGTAAGTAAACACCCAGACGGATTTAAAGGACTTATAGCAGACATTCCCACAACTGTATTTACTCCAGAAATAAGGGTTGAATGCCCCGATGATAAAAAGTTTGCTGTGGTAAAAAATGTCCTTGAAGTATTCAAAAAACGGAAAGACATTAGTGTAATAGATATTGATGGTGTAAGAGTAAATTACCCATCTGGCTGGGGACTTGTAAGGGCTTCCAACACTCAACCGGTTCTGGTATTAAGATTTGAGGCTGACAATGAAGAAAACCTTGCTAAAATAAAAAAAGAGGTGGAAACAGTAGTTGAACAGGCAAGGAAAAAACTTTAAATGACTTTAAAAACAAATAAGAACTTTTTATGCAAACAAACATTTCTTCTTATATTTATGGTTTCATCAATTTACATGTTTATTCCTCCTGCTACTTATGCAGATAATGAACTTATACCCTCAGGCTGGTTAAAACGAACTACTCCTCATTTCATTTTTATTTACCATCCTAAAACCGAAGGATTTCTAAAACCAACCATTGATTCCTCTGAAACGGAACTTAACAAAATGGTTAATTTTTTTGACCTTGATACAAGAGAAATAAAACCAATCGAAGTTAGAATAGCGCGAAATGCTGAAGAGATGAAAAAAATCAAACCTGGAGAGCCCCCCTTCGAATGGGCAACCGGGATAGCAATGAGAGGAACAAGAATGATAATAATGAGTCTTGTTCCACCAGGTGGAGGACCAATGGTAGAACCTGAAGAACTTTTTCTTCACGAGCTTGCTCACATACTAACATATGATTCTGCCCGGAGAATTGATTTACCAATCTGGTTTAATGAAGGACTTGCAATAAATCTATCGGGAGAATTCCAATTTGAAAGAATCAAAACCCTGCTTGGTGCTGCATTCACTGGAAATCTTCTACCTCTATCACAACTCGATAGGTATTATCCCGCTCATGGGAGGGAAGTAAACATTGCCTACGCCCAGAGCGCAGACCTTGTTAGATTTTTGAGTACTAAATACGAAGAGAGAGGGAAAAAAGTAATCCCGGAAATTTTCAAAAGGCTACGAAGAGGGGATGAATTTGAATCAGCTCTTCAGTCGGTATGCAAAAGGTCAATAAAACAGATAGAAGGTGAATGGCTTTCAAGCCTCAATACCCAGTATACTATAATTCCAGCATTAACAGGAAGCGGTGCATTGTGGGGAGTTATAACAGGGCTGGTAATTCTGGCGTATATAACAAGAAAGAGAAGGGCAAAAGCAAAACTAAAAAGGATGGAACTTGAGGAAGTTTTTATGCAAGGTGGTGGAGCAGTAAGGCTTCACGATGAAATTATCGGAAATAATGTTCCGAAGAAATCAGAAGATAGTAAAAAGGTATTTTATGATGGCAGATTTCACACCCTGCATTGAATAGAGAAAAATGAAATACGATGTGGTAATTATTGGAGGGGGAAGCAGTGCACTATTTACTGCCATGCGATTAGCCCAATCCGGTAGAGGTGTGGCAATTATTTCAAGAGGGAGACCGTCTACTTCAATGGGAAGCGGAGAAATTTTTCCTTTTATTGAAAATGAAGACATCCTTCAAAGAGAAAATGATTTTTTTAAAATACTTCTCGAAATTTTGCCGGGATACGAACTTAAAAAAGACATTTATTTTGATGTAAATGGAAATGCTATTCCTGCACTTGGATGTCCATCAAATGCAGCAGGAATTTCGAGAATTATAAAGAAAAAAGTTGGGGTTGTGGCACCTGCTGGCATTTATGAAGGACCACTTGAAATTTTAGCAACTCAAAGTCTTATTTCAAATGGAATAGAAACTGTGGCAATTCACCTGCGGTTACAGTCATTCATAGAGGAATTCTATATTACACCAATTCAGTGGGCAGCGAGGATGGATGACAGAAGTTTTGCTGAAAAAATCATCCAGAAAATAAAAATTCAATTATCCGGAACAAAAACGGACGCCTATATTTTTCCTCCAATTTTAGGCATTCATAACCATTCTGACTTGGTTCAGGAAATTTCAAAGGAACTTCATGCACCTGTTTTTGAATTTCTTGGCGCTCAAGGGTGGCCATGTGGAGAGAGAATTTCTTATTTGATAGAACAGGGAATTTCTAAATGTGGAGCCGATGTTATTAAGGATGAAGCAGCTGGAATAGAAAAAAAGAGTGCAAGAGAAATTTCGGCAGTAAGGACAAAAGGGGGAATTACCATCGAGGGAAAATATTTTGTGATTGCTACTGGAGGGTTATCAGGAGGGGGAATAATTTTTAATGGTGGCTTTTTGGAACCTGTATTTGGACTTCCGGTGTTTGTGGGAAATTCACTCTCACCAAAACCCCAGCAGGACCGAGTTTTCCCTTCATCAATGTTCTGGAATGAGCAATTAGGGAAAAGTGACGATGCGATAACAGCGGGAATAAAAGTCAATGAAAAAGGAATACCAGTAAATGAACACCGGAATCCAGTATTTCGAAATCTTTTTGCCTGTGGGAGGGTTATTAGTGAGGTTTCCCGATGTGCTGGTGGCAGACCTGAGCCTGGCTGGAGTGCTTTGAGCGGATGGAAAACTGCGGAAAATATCTTAAAAATGCTTTCAGAAGATTCAAATATTAATATCTGACCTCAAAAAAATGTCCTCTACGGAAAAACATTATCCATCTTACCTTAAACTTCACGAACAGGGTGAAATAAAAAAGAGGATAGAAGCATTAAAAGAACTGATGGAGGAATGCAGAATTTGCCCGAGAAAGTGTGGAGTTAGAAGACTGGAAGGTGAAACAGGTGTCTGCAATACTGGAGTTAAACCAATCGTAAGTTCTGCATTTCCTCATTTTGGTGAAGAATCCTGCCTTGTCGGAGAAAATGGGTCAGGGACGATATTTTTTACCCATTGTAATTTATTATGCTCTTTTTGCCAGAATTTTGACATAAGTCACTTAGCTGAAGGAGAGGAAGTAACAACCCAGGCCCTTGCGAAAATGATGCTTTTCCTCCAGAAAAAGGGATGCCATAATATAAATTTTGTCACTCCGACACATGTGACTTACCAGATAGTTCAGGCAATAGAAAAGGCGATACCAGCAGGTTTGAATATTCCTATTGTGTATAATTGCGGTGGCTACGAAAGTGTCGAGACACTTAAATTACTTGAAGGAATAATAGATATTTATATGCCTGATTTTAAATTCTGGGATGCGGAAGTTGGTAAAAGATTTACAGGAACTCCTGACTACCCTGAAATTGCAAGACAGGCTCTAAAGGAAATGCACAGGCAGGTGGGTGACCTTGTCCTCGACGAAAATGGTATTGCAGTTAGAGGGATTCTGCTAAGGCATCTCGTTTTGCCTGAAAATCTTTCTGGAACCCGAGAAATAATGAGGTTTATAGCAAAAGAAATTTCACCGATGACCTATGTAAATATAATGCCTCAATATCATCCATGCGGAAATGTAATCCATGAACGAGACATGGGAAGAAGGATTCGTTCGGAAGAATTTAAAAAAGCCATAGAAGCAGCCCTCGAAGAAGGAATAACCCGCCTCGACGAACGCAAACTATTAATATTCATCTGAATTTCCCTGAATCTCTATTCACAAGAAAATCCTTATGCCGTGGTTGGCTGATAGCTGAGCGGACTCGACACCACATTAGGCGCTGAAAGTTTACCACCAATCCAGCGGCCTGTTTCTGGTCGAACGACGATTTCCAATTTTCAAAAAATCCGTCTACAATGTTTCCTCCATCAGGTATTCCCGTCGCTATTTTCACAGGGATAAACTCTGGCTGGAATCCGGAACGGAAAGAGCACGAACAAAATAATAGATTCCTGCTTTCGCAGGAAGAAGATTTTGAAGGATGGCAAGAAAATTTTCTCTACTCCTTATGAGAACTTGCCTTTTGTTTTGAATTAACTAAAATTAACTTCAAAGTATAAGTTATAAGGGGAGTTTTAAAATGAAAAATTTTAAAGCATGTTTTATTGTTTGTTTTATTCTATTTAGCCTCCTTACCTCGTGCAAAAAGGGTGAGTGTGAAAATAATTCAGATTGTGATGATGGATTATATTGCAATGGTTCTGAAAGATGCTTGAAAGGCAAATGCGCTACTTCTAATATCCTTCCGTGTGATGATGGTTTGCCCTGCACAACTGATATATGTGACGAAGAAAAAAAAGAGTGCCATCACCAGGCTCCTGATTACGATGGAGATGGTTTTACACAAAAAGGTTGCCTCTCTGATGGAGATGACTGTAATGACTTTAACTCTGAAATACATCCCGGAGCAGAAGAGTTATGCGATGGCATTGACAATGATTGTGATGGTGTAATCAATGAGGACAAAGACAGAGATGGGCATTTTTCTTTCCAGATTTGTCCAGAAGGTGATGATTGCGATGATTCAAATCCCCTCGTTTACCCAATGGCTCCAGAACCCTGCGATGGAATAGATAACAATTGCAAGGATGGAACTGCTGATGAAGCGGATACTGACGGCGATGGTTTTATTGATTCAACCTGTGGAGGAAATGACTGTGACGACGAAAATCCGAACATTAACCCATCTACCACAGAAATTTGCAATGGCAAAGATGATAACTGCGATGGAAAAGTAGATGAGACATTCGAATGCGCACAGGGAGTTCTTTACGATTGTCAAACAACCTGCGGCACGACTGGAAAATCGAAATGCGGGCAGGATTGCAAACGAGGGGTATGCCAGCCACCAGATGAGATATGCAATGGAATTGATGATAATTGTAACGGACAGGCTGATGAAAATCTCCCGTGCAGAGAAGGGGAGCCCGTTTCATGCGAAACAAAATGCGGAAGCACAGGACTTGGTTTGTGCACTCCACAGTGCAGACCCCCTGGACCTGATGACTGCACCCCCCCCTCTCAGGAGGAATGCAATCAAAAAGATGATGATTGCGATGGTGAAATTGATGAGGGATTCCCCTGCCATCCGGGGGAAATGACTTTCTGCATTACTACATGCAACTCCTACGGGACAGGAAAGTGTACCTCAGATTGCAACATTCCTCCACCTGATTCCTGTGAGCCACCCGAAGAGATTTGTTTCAATGGTAAGGATGACAATTGCGATGGAGATATAGACGAATTCTGCTTTTAAACTTTTGTATATTTGAATTTTAAGAAAATATTATCATCAGTGATGTTAAAAAATACCATGGGAGCATCATTAACCATGCCCATACGAAAAATCCCGGGAAAAGTACTGAAAATAGAGCTCTTGGTACCGAAACCTTGTAAACCTCTTTTGTAGCTGTTACCATCAATATAAAAACCCATAGATAAAGAATAGAATTAGTTAGAAAATATAATAACCATCCAGCATTCCCGATGCTTTTCGATAAAAAAGAAACAGGTAAGGTAAAAACAAATGGGAAGCAACTTACAAGATACAAAGAAAATAATTTCCATCCACTTGAACTATCACTTCCATGTTTTGAAGCGGCAAAATGAACAAAAACTGCCACAAAAAAGAGGGTCATTATAATTACAGCAATGTTGACGACAAATCCTGCAGTCAAAACGAAAATTGAAACTGAAATTTCAGGAGTTTTCATCACTAAAAGTGACAGGGTATCAAAAACAGTAGCAAGTATAATTGCAACTATACATTGAAAAACCGAAACTTTTTTAACCATCCTGTTAAAGTATTCCCCAGGTGAAAATAACAGAGAAAAAAATGAAGGAGAAGCATTACCAATTGTTTTCTCGTTAATACTCGCTTCTGATGCCATCTATTGCCCTTTCAGTTTATAGTTAATGGTTCAGTTCCCTTTCAATAAAAACAATTCATTGAGGTAAGTTACAGGAACATCATTTATGTACCGAATCATTTCCTCCATCTTTCTCCCTCTTCCTAAAGGGGGTTCCATCATATCAAACATATCTTCCCACCATTCCTGATAATCCTTTATTATGTATGGCTTCCCCTTCAATCCTGCGAGTTTACCAGCCATTTCTATAGCATCCTGTAAACCTCCCATTTCATCGACAAGACCAAGGTTTTTAGCCTGTCTCCCCGTTAAAATCCTTCCATCTGCAATTTCCCTTACCTTCTCTAAAGGAATCCCTCTGCCAGTTGAAACTTCTTCAACAAATTTTTCATACACATCATTTACAGTTTCCTGAAGTAAATCTCTTTCTTCCTGAGTCATCTGGCGCCATGGACTTAAAATGTCTTTGTATTTTCCGCTTTTTACCATATTCATATCCACACCAATCTTTTTGCCGAGTTCTGTGAGATTCAATCCACCCACATACACACCTATACTCCCTGTTATAGTTCCCTGGTCTGCAAAAATCCTGTCTGCATGGCATGAAACATAATAACCACCAGAAGTCGCCAAATCCCCCATGCTCACAACAACCTTCTTCCCTGATTGCTTCGTCTTCTTCACTTCTTCAAGGATTTCCTGGGATGCAGCAACAGTTCCACCAGGACTATTTACCCGCAAAACAAGCGCCTTTACAAATCTATTTTCCCTTGCTCTCTTTATCTTCTTTACAATTAAATCCGCTCCCCCTGCATAATAACTGAATATTCCTCCTGCTGATTCTGTTTGGATTGGGCCATATATCTTAACAAGGGAAATCCCTTCCTTCTGCACCAGTTTTCCGGAGAAGATGTCAATAAATTTTCCCTTCCTAATTTCCTCTTCCTGCGATTCACCCTTACCCTTACCTGTGGGGTGAAAAACAATTATAATCCCGACCAGCAAACTTCCTGCAAGAAAAATCGTTATTAATACCGGCAATATCTTTTTTTCATTCATAATCTCTTCCTTTCTGAAGTTTCAATTTGCATCTCTTCGTATTGCATCCCTTACAAAAATATCCTCAAGGGTTTCTCTAACAGGAATAAGAGAAATTATTTTCCCCCCTGAATCAATGACTTTTCTTATCGCTAAGTCCTTTCTTTCTTCCCCTTCAATTTCAAACCTGTAAGTTTTTCCACCTGAATCAAATCTGTAACTCATCTCCTTCAATTCAGCGAGAGTCCTTTCGTCAATATTTTCCACTTCCAGTGTGCTCCTTATTGCTTCCTGTTTCAATATTGACTTCAAATCCCCGCTCAATTTTACCACCCCCTTATCTATAATTGCTACTCTGTCACATATCATCTCCACATCTGTCAGAATGTGTGACGAGAAAAGAATTGTCATCCCTTTTTCTCTAAGTTTTATGAGAAGTTCCCTCGTTTCCTTCCTTCCTATAGGATCAAGCCCACTCATTGGTTCATCGAGGACAAGCAATTTCACATCTCCGATAAGAGATTGTGCCAGTCCTATTCTCTGAAGCATTCCCTTGGAAAATTTTCTCAAAGGCTTTTTCTCTTCCCCCTCGAGACCTACAAGTGATAGGAGTTCCTTTGCTTTTTTAATCGCTTCTTTCCTCCCAAGTCCAAAAAGCAAACCCTGGTATTCAAGAAATTCAATAGATTTGAGGTAATCATAAAAATACGGATTTTCCGGGAGAAATCCTACATGCTTATATACTGATTTTTCCGATGGAGGTTTTCCAAAAATCTTAATTTTACCAGATGTCGGTTTAATTAGAGACATCATGGCTTTGATGGTAGTAGTCTTACCAGCACCATTTGGACCAAGCAAACCGAATATCTCACCTTGACGAACTTCAAGCGAAACATTCTTAACTGCAACAACCTTTTTTCTAAAAAAACCAATTGCGAATGTCTTGCTTAAGTTTTCTATTTCAACAACCACTTCTGCCATTATAAAATTATGCCTCCTTCTGAAGTTTGCTTAAAACTTCTATAAATGACTTACAAACAAATTCTGCATCTTCTTCATCCATCAAAGAATGAGCCGGCAGTGCAAGCCCACATTCATGCACATAATCAGAAACTTCTAATTTTTCTCCGCCACAAAATCTCCTGTAAGGTTTAAGTCTCCCTGCACTAAAACTGGCTACCTGCAATTCTATTTTTCTCTGAGCCATTGTACTTATAATAGAATCCCTGACTCTGCTCCCTAACTTTGCATCCAGCATAACAACTATTGTCTGCCATGAACTCTGTCCCCCTTCTACTTCTTTCTGAAATTTCACAAATCCACTGAGTTTTTTCTCGTAAATTGATTTTATTTCTTTCCTTCTCTTCAAAATTTCATGTATCTTCCTCATCTGGCATATACCTATTGCAGAATGAATCTCACTCATTCTTAAGTTAAGTCCGGCATCCTCAAAATCTCCATTTCTGCCAATACCGTGATTTCTTAAACTATCTATTTTCTGCGCCAATTCATCATCATCAGTTAAAACCATTCCCCCTTCTCCTGTCGTTATTATTTTTCTCGGATGAAAACTCAGGATACTTGCTTTACCAAAGCTTCCACAGGGCTTACCCTTATAAAACGCACCAAGTGAACATGCTGCATCCTCTATTAAAATTACACCATTTTTTTGCGCTATTTCAAGTAGAGGTTCATAATCGGCAGGAACGCCAAACTGGTCTATAGCCACAATAACCCTGGTTCTTTCCGATAAAGCTCTAACTACTCCGGTCGGGTCTATATTTAATGTTTCCGGGGAAACATCAACAAAAACAGGTTTAGCACCTAATAAAACAGCGCACTCAGCTGCTGCAGGAAAAGTTAGAGCAGGCAAAATAACTTCATCTCCAGAAGACAAACCTATTGCTTTAAAAAGAGCAAAGAGTGCACTTGTCCCTGAATTCAAAGCAATTGAATTTTTAATCCCCACGAATTTACTAATTTCATACTCAAAAATCTTCGTCTTTTCTCCCCGAACAAGCCTCCCAGATTCAAGAACTTCTTTCAGAGCATTGAGTTCTTCCAGACCAACCAAAGGCGCTGCAAGTTTAATCCATTTCTCATCTCTCTGCATTTTACATTTCCACTATCTAAATCACCTATTATTTTTACTATAAAAATAAAACATAAACCATATTTAAATATATAAATGCAAAATCTTGTTCCTGAGAAAGCAGGAATCCATTGTAAAAGCAGCAACCCATAAATTTTAATTTTTATTCCTTAGAGTGGACAAACTTTGCCTGTGAATATCTGGATAATTCACAATTTCAATAATTTTTTTGCCCTTTGGATGAAAACATATTCCTGAGTTCCTCAGGGTCTGGTGACCTCTCAAGTGCTTCCTCTCTGGTTATCAACCCTCTCATTGCAAGATTAAAAAGAGACTGGTTAAAAGTAAGCATCTGATATTTTTCCTGCCCTATTTGCATTTGAGAATAAATCTGATGAACTTTATCCTCCCTTATTAAACTCCTTATTGCTGGATTTGGAACCATAACTTCGCACGCAAGCACCCTACCAGGACCATCAGCACGAGGTAAAAGATTTTGAACTATCACACCTTCAAGCACAAAAGACAGCTGTGCTCGCACCTGAGATTGCTGATGAGGAGGAAATACATCTATTATTCTATTTATTGATTGAACGGCGGTATTGGTATGAAGAGTTGCAAAAACAAGATGACCTGTTTCAGAAATTGTAAGTGCTGCTTCAATTGTTTCAAGGTCTCTCATCTCTCCAATTAAAACAACATCCGGATCCTGTCTCAAAACATATTTCAGTGCATCTTTGAAAGAAAATGTGTCACTTCCTACTTCTCTCTGATTCACCACTGCTAATTTGTTCGGGTGTAAATATTCTATTGGGTCTTCTACCGTTATTATATGTATCCTCTTCTCAGAATTTATTTTATCTATTATGGATGCTAAAGTTGTACTCTTTCCGCAACCGGTTGGTCCACACACAAGCACAAGCCCCCTCGGTTTACGAGCAAGTTCCTGAACAACAGGTGGTAAACCAAGCTCCTCGAAACTCATTATTTTGAAGGGGATTGCTCTAAAAGCAGCAGCAACTGCCCCCCTTTGCATGAATATGTTTGCTCTGAATCTGCTCAGTCCCTTCACGCCAAAAGACAAATCAAGTTCGTTGTTCTTCTCAAATTTTGTCTTCTGCTCCTCTGTAAGAATACTATAGCAAAGGCTTTTGGTATCTGGAGGCATCAGAGGAGGCAATTTTAGTGGCACAAGAGAACCATCAATCCTCAATTGCGGTGGAGAACCTGTGGTTATATGCAAATCACTCGCCCCCTTCTCAATCATTACCCTCAGTAGTTGCTGTAAAGTAGGAATGTTTCGTTCTGTATTCAACTTTTCTTCCTTCCTTGCTTATTCTGTTATCAGTCGGCAGAAGTAACTCTCATTACTTCATCAAGAGAAGTAAGCCCCTCTTTGACTTTGTTCAATCCCGCCCTCCTCAAGGTATCCATTCCCCTTCTAACCGCCTCTGCTTTGAGTTCCGAACTTGATGCACCCTGAAGCACCATTTCCTTCAACTCCTCGACAAAAGGCATTACTTCATAAAGAGCCACCCTTCCCTTATAACCTGTCTTGGCGCATGCTTTACAACCTACCGGTCCATACGGCTGAAATTCCTCTACTTCCGATTCACTGAAACCTGCTGCTATAAGTGCTCTTTTACCTATCTCAACAGGCTTTTTACATTGAGGACATAATTTTCTTACCAATCTTTGAGCCATAATGAGATTTACTGATGCAGTCACTAAAAAAGGCTCCACACCCATGTTAAGGAGTCTCGTAATTGTACTCGGTGCATCGTTTGTGTGTAGAGTTGATAACACGAGGTGTCCTGTGAGTGCTGCTTTCACCGCTATTTCTGCAGTCTCGTAATCCCTTATCTCTCCAACCATGATTATGTCAGGGTCCTGTCTCAAGAAAGAACGCAAAGCTGTCGCAAAATTTAAACCTATTTCTTCATGCATCTGTACCTGATTAATCCCTGGCAGGTTGTATTCCACAGGGTCTTCTGCAGTGGAGATATTATGCGTAATTTTGTTCAGTTCCGTCAGAGCACTATAAAGTGTCGTAGTTTTCCCTGAACCTGTAGGACCTGTAACAAGCACCATCCCATAGGGCTGATAAATTGCTGACTTAAACTTCTCCAGCGGACCAGGCTCAAATCCCAATTTAGTCATATCAAGCTGTAAAGAAGACTTATCAAGAATCCTCAGAACGACTTTTTCTCCATAAAGTGTGGGTAATGTGGATACCCTGAAATCCATCTCCTTTTCTTTCCCTATTTTCAATTTAATTCTGCCATCCTGAGGGAGCCTTCGCTCAGCAATATCAAGGGAACTCATAATCTTAATTCTTGAGATTATGGCGTTTTTAAGTTTTAACGGTGGTTGCATCTCTTCCTGCAACACACCATCTATTCTATATCTTATTCTGAAAAATTTCTCATAAGGTTCGATATGAATATCACTGGCTTCCTTCTTGATTGCATTAAAAATTATCATATTTACCAATTTGACAACCGGCGCATCCGAACTTTCTTTTTCAAGGTCAGCTACATTGACTTCCTCTTCTTCTTCACCAAATTCTATTCCTGTTTCATCAAAATCAGAAAGAACCTGACCATAATCGAATTTTTCCTGATAATGCTGCTCTATAGCAGCCAGCAATCCAGCTTCACTGGTTACAACTGGCTCCACATTGTACCCTGTTAAGAACTTTATGTCATCTATCGCATTAAGGTTAGAAGGGTCTGCCATTGCAAGAATTAGTGATGAGCCAACCCTTGCAATGGGAAGAACTTTATATTTTAGCGCTATATCTTTGGTAATTAATTTTACCACACTTTCATCTATTTCGTATTCACTCAGTTCTATAGCAGGAACTTTGTACTGTTGACTTAAAAAAGTAGTAATCTCTTTTTCACTCAAAATGCCCAATTTAGCAAGGGCATACCCTAAATTGCCTCCACTTTTTTGTTGTTCACTTTGTGCCTTTTTAAGGTCCTGGAGGGAAATAAGTTTTTCTCTTACTAAAAGTTCACCTAATTTTTCCTGCGATGACATACCTTTATATATTTAAAACATATTATTTCTAAAATCAATAATGAAACACAAAATAAATCAAAATATCAAACAAATATCCGGGTTTTCCAGTAATACTTCAGTCAATTTTTGAATGGGTGCATTTTCGTTTCTGGGGGTTTTCGACGATTATAATAGAAAAGCATCCCCTGTCTTCACGGCGGCGCTCCCCAAAATAGTAAATGCACCCTTTTTGAATTTTCCAATTTACAAATTCTAATAATTGAGATAAACAAGGAACCAATATACATAGAATAAAAAATCAAATAGCTATGTCTGCAAATCACACAGAAGGGGAAAATTTAAACAAAACACAGGTGCAGGTAAAGCGACCTTCATTCTTCAGTGACGAAAAAGAAATAGTGTTTTCAGGAATACAACCAAGTGGAGAAATTCACATTGGAAACTACCTCGGAGCCATAAAAAACTGGATAACCCTGTTAGATTCCCATCACTGCATATTTTGCATTGTTGATTACCATGCAATAACAAGCGATTTTGACCCCAAAAAAATCGGTGAGAGGATTTTTGAAACAGCCCTTGTTAATATAGCAGCAGGACTTGACCCGGAAAGGTGCATAATTTTCGTTCAATCCCATGTTCCGGAGCATACAGAACTCGCATGGATATTCAATACTGTAACACCAATGGGGGAACTTAATAGAATGACGCAATTCAAAGAAAAAAGCAGACATCAGGAGGAAAATATTAACGCAGGGCTTTTTGATTACCCTGTTTTACAGGCTGCAGATATACTTCTTTACAAAGCAACCGTAGTACCTGTCGGAGAAGACCAGGTTCAGCATATAGAACTTTGCAGAACGATAGCAAGAAAATTCAATTCAAAATTTGGTAAGGTTTTTCCTCTTTCATGGCCACTCCTTTCACCGATAAAAAGAGTTATGGGTCTGGATGGAAAAAGTAAGATGTCAAAATCACTGGGTAATCATATAGGGCTCCTATGGAACGGTAATCAAATCAGGGAAAAACTTAAACCAGCATTTACTGACCCTGCAAGGCTCCGGAGAAGCGACCCCGGTAACCCTCAAATTTGCAATATTTTTACAATGCACATGGGTTTCAGTTCAAACGAAACAATCCAGATGATTGAAAGAGAATGCAAAAAGGCCGGGATAGGGTGTTTTGATTGCAAAGAAATTCTAACAAAATCTATGGAAAGTGTCCTATCCCCAATTAGAGAAAAGGCAGAGGAACTGAAGGTTCACCCTGAGCAAGTTCGGGATATACTGGCAGAAGGTGCCAGAACCTGTAAAAAAATCGCAGAAGAAACTATGAACGAAGTCCGCCATGCTATAGGCATTCGCAACTTATGAGGAAAAGTTAAATGCAAAGCAAAGTAAATTTTAAAAAGCAGCCTTTCCTTAAAAACAGAAAAAGGAAACTTCTGAACCAAATTACTTGCATCATTTTTTCAATCTTGTTTTTTCCGAGTGCCTGTAAAAACCAGACTCCGTGTGAAAATCCAAAGGAGGTAATTGAATCATTTTTCGAGGCAGTAGAAAATGGAGATACAGAATTCGCATTGAAAATGCTCGATGAACAAAGCAAGAAAAAACTTGAAGAGATTTCAAAAGTAACATTTTCAAAAACAGGATTGAAAATGCAGATTAATAATTTCATTCTACCATATATCACTGAAAGAAAAGGCTCTATAAGTAAGGTAGAAATAAAAGATGTGAATAAAACTTCAGAAAGAAGTAAGGAACAACATCTGGTAATTTACTTTAAAGATGGAACAACACAAAGTGTTCCTGTAATAAAGGAAGAAAATTGCTTTAAAATAAGTTTTGTTCCATAATATATAAAAAGTATGGAGGTTAAAAATGAAAAACGCAATTTTATTTTTAGTAATCTCCTTTTCAATTGCCATAACGGCATGTGAAGAGGAATCAAAACCTCTTTCAGCAAGAATTGTTTATACTGTAAACTATGAAGCTCAAAGTCAGGAAATTACTATGGACACAGCTAATGTACCGCCACCAACAGGTTATTGCAACATAGCAAAATCCGGAAATGACACTTACCCTTACAGACTTACATTCAATTTCTATATAGGTACCCCCACTAATGCAAATACTTATCATTCTTTGAGTGGCTCAGGAATAATGATGAGAGCAGGACTCAGTCCTGATGCAGTACCATGTGATAATCTTAAAATTGATTTTAAAGCAGTTAAACAGGAAAATCCAGCTGGAGTTGCCTGTGGCGACCCTGCGGAAGGCAAGTGCAAATTTTCTGGTATAAGTTATGATGAAAAACAAAATGTGGCTTCAGGCTCTTTCGAGTGTGGGGAATTCCCAACAAACACTGGAACAACCATGAGCATTCCAAGAGGAAGCTTCACTTTTACAAACTGTACAAAAAGATAAATTATCAATAATAAATGATCCTCATTTATTTTCCGGAGTCAGAACCTGACTCCTTTTTGCTCCTCACCCCCCACCAATTGCACGACCCGGAGAAATTGAAGAAACATCTCTGTGAACATAACCAGGGCTATTAGTTTTCAAAGAGAGCATGGGTTCATAAGCAGGAATCGGTACTTTCTGTTTACAGGATGATATTACGACTACCCCGGCAATTAAGGCGCCAGCAATTAAAATTTTTCCATTTTTAAGTTTCATCTCGTTCCTCTTTTAAAAAAATGATAAAATATCTATTAGATAATTTCAAATATTGAAAAACTTTTTTCTTTTATAATAAATTTTCGGTATTAACAAGACCATAATACAAAACTATGTTGCCTGCGAATGAATCAAGCGCCCTTTCAAAATGGTATGCTATCTCCCTTCACAGTAATTTTGAAAATCTTGTTACAGAAATTCTTTCTCGCACTTTTTCAGGTGAGGTTTTTTATCCTTCTTATTTTGTAAAAAGTAAAAGGAGAGGGAAGGAACATCTTGTACGCAAACCCCTCTTCCAGGGTTATATCTTTGTTAAAAGTAGACTGAGTTACGAAGAAAAAAAAATCATTTTAGGAACAAGAGGAGTCGTTGGTATTGTAAAATTTAAAGGGAAACCAGCTCCCATACCGGATGAAACGATTGAATCCCTCAAAATACTCGGAAAGCATGAAGACAAAATTGCTCCTCATCCTTACCTCAAAGACGGAATGAAAGTTAAAGTTATAAGTGGTCCATTTGCAGGAGCAACTGGAATCATTATTGGGGAAGAGAAGAAAAAAACAAAATTAATAGTCAGTGTTGACCTTCTACACAGAAGCGTAGCAGTAAAAATTGACCCATTTTCCGTTGAACTTTTGTTATAAAAAATCTCCTTTTTTCGGATACACTCCTCAAGAGCCATGAATGCCAGTGCCCAGGTGGAGTCGAAGGCAACAGTAAACCTTTATTTTTACCATGAAACTAATAAAGAAACAATTATGGATTCCCGCCTTCGCTGGAATGACAGAGGAAGGTCATTTAGATTTCTACTTCCATGAGGTTAAGAAGTCATTCCTGCGGAAGCAGGAATCTATAAACTATAATTTTCATTCTCGGGGGTGGGTAAAATTGCCCATGAGTGTTTAATACAAATTTAAAAAAAAATATTTGACTCTACGCAAAAAATGTATTATTTTTAACATTTTTGTAAAATGAAAAACAATACTAATGACAAAAACAACGATGCTGAATTAGTAATAATGGGCGAACCTAAAAATGAAGAAAATGGAACTGAAGCCCCGGTAAAAATTCAAAAAGAAACTGAATCAGTAATTAGACAGGAAAATCCACCTGAGCAAGAAGATGATGTTGAATCAATTAAAAAAAGGTACGAAGAAGAACTGAGCAAAGTAAAAGAAAAAATGCTTAGAATAGCAGCAGACTTTGACAATTATAAAAAAAGAATTCAGAGAGAACTTGGCGAGCGAGAAGAAAGGGCAATTGGAGAAACAATAAAAATTCTTCTTCCTGCGATTGATAATTTACAAAGGGCAATGACACATTTAAAAAAAGCAAATGATATTAAAACGATTTCTGATGGACTACTACTCATCGAAAAAAACTTTATTGATTCAATGAACAAACTCGGAATTAAAAGGTTTGAATCGGTAGGACAACCGTTTGACCCCTCTTTTCACGAAGCAATTGGACAGGAACCATCAGATGAATATCCAGCAGGTGTGGTTTCTGCTGAAATACAATGTGGTTATACACTAAATGATAAATTACTTAGACCTGCATTGGTTATGGTTTCAACCGGAAGAAAAACTGAAAATACGGATAAAGAAATAGAAAACAAAAAAAGTAATGGTGACTAAAAAACAGATTAGTGGAATATAAAAAAATGACTGCACCAACAATAGGAATAGATCTCGGTACTACAAACTCCTGTGTTGCAATATATGACGGGAAAAACACAACCGTCATTCACAATCCCGAAGGCTCCAGAACCACACCTTCAGTTGTTGCATTTAAAGAATCAGGAGAGAGAATTGTTGGTGCTGTAGCACGCCGGCAAGCGATACTCAATCCTCAAAATACAGTAAGTGCTGTGAAAAGGTTAATAGGACGGAAGTTTGATTCACCGGAAGTTAAGAAAATTATAAGTTCCAGTGCCTACAAGATAATCAAGGCAGATAATGGAGATGCGTGGCTTGAAATAGGAGGGAAAAAAATATCACCACAGGAAGTTTCATCCTACATCCTCTCCTATATAAAGGATTTTTGTGAACATTACCTGGGTGAGACGGTAACGAAAGCAGTCATAACTGTTCCTGCTTATTTTGATGATGCACAGAGACAGGCGACAAAAGACGCAGGGGAAATTGCAGGACTCGAAGTAGTAAGAATACTTAACGAGCCAACAGCTGCCTCTCTTGCTTATGGTTTTAAAGGAACGGAAGGAAAGAAAATTGTCGCTGTATTCGACCTTGGAGGAGGCACATTTGATATATCGATTCTCGAAATAAAACAGGGTGTTTTCAATGTCTTGAGCACCTGTGGAGATACTTTTTTAGGTGGAGAAGATTTCGATGCAAGATTGATAGATAGAATATCAGAAATGTTCTTTGAGAAAGAAGGGGTGGATTTGAGAAAGAACAGCATGTCCCTTCAGAGATTAAAAGATGAAATCGAAAAGGCAAGAATAGAATTGAGCTCAAGTTTATCGGTGGAACTCAACATCCCTTTTATCTATTCAGATGAAAAGGGACCCAGACACCTCATGCAAACGCTCAGAAGAAGTGACATCGAAGAATGGACTTCAGACCTTATAGAAAGAACAATCCCACCGTGTAAAATGGCACTTGAAGATGCCATGCTTAAAACGGAGCAGATTGACGAAGTCTTGCTCGTCGGGGGAATGACAAGAATGCCAGCCGTTCAGAAAGCAGTTGAAAAGTTCTTCGGAAAAAAACCTAATTCAACAATAGACCCCGATGAAGTGGTTGCAGTAGGTGCTGCAATACAGGCAGGTATTCTTAGTGGAAATGTCGAAGATGTCGTTCTTCTGGATGTTACGCCACTATCTCTGGGTGTTGAAACCGCAGGAGGGGTTTTCACTGTCATAATTCCAAGAAATACTACGATTCCAACCCGCAGGTCTCAAATTTTCACTACCAGTATAGATAACCAGACTTTTGTCCCAGTTCATGTATTGCAGGGTGAAAGAGAAATGGCAAAGGACAACAAGACTCTTGCAAAATTCGAACTTACAGGGATACCTCCCGCTCCACGAGGTGTTCCTCAAATTGAGGTGACCTTTGATATTGATTCCAATGGAATAGTAAAAGTTTCTGCAGTAGATTTAGGAACCGGAAGGGAACATGCAATAAAAATAACTGCTTCTTCTGGAATTACAAAGGCACAAATAGAAAAAATGATAGAGGAAGCAGAAAAACATAAACTAACTGATAAAATAATCAGGGAGAGAGCAGAAATTGTAGTTCAGGCAGAAGGACTCATTTATGCAACGACAAGAGCGCTTGCTGAATTCGAGAAAAACCTTTTGCCAGAGGATATTGAAACAATAAAAAATGACATTGAATTGATGAAACAATGCATTGACCAGGGGGGAAGTATTGAAGACCTGCGTAAAGTAATGTCGAATCTCGAATCCTCAGCCCATAGAATAGCAGAAACATTATATGGTTCAATTTCAAACCAAGAACAATCAACTCCCTCAGAAAAAAAAGAAATCGAAGCAAACCCTCCTTCTACGCCAACATCAAAACAGAGTTAAATCTTGAAAAATAGACAAAAAGATGGTTTAAATACAAGATGTAGAAGTGAACGCTAAAGGGCAAATTTCCTTCAATGAGGGAGCATTCAATTCATCCAAAACCGACCAGAATTCAGAAGTATTAAGGTGCCATATTGAACAGGTATCCTTCAGAAATGAAGATACCCTTTACACAGTTTTAAAAGTTAGAGATATCGAAACCAACCACCTCTTTTCTGCTGTGGGGGAGTTTGCAACATGCGAAAAAGGTGATGAATTCGAACTTGAAGGATACTGGTATGAACACCCAAAATACGGGTATCAGTTCAATGTTGTTAAGGCAATTCCCATTCCACCATCTACAGCAGAGGGAATAGAAAGGTTACTTGGTAGCGGTATCATACCTAAAATAGGGAAAAAATTTGCTAAAAAAATAGTCAGAAAATTTGGAGCCGATACGATAAATGTAATTTTAAATAATCCGCAGGAACTTAAAAAAATCAAAGGGCTTGGAAAAGAAAGAATAGAGAAACTGCATAAATATTTCAGTGAAAAATCCCAGGAAAGAGAAGCCATGCTTTTCCTCTACTCTCATGGAATAACTCCAGGTTTTGCGACAAAAATAATTAGTAACCTTGGTGTTGAAGCTCCGGAAATCATCAAGCAAAATCCGTTCATTCTATCCGAATTAATTGACGGAATAGGCTTCAAAACTGCTGACAAACTTGCAATGAATCTCGGTGTAGACCACAGGTCATATGAAAGAATAAGAGCGGGTATTCTTCATGTTCTTTCTGAAGCAGAATCTGATGGTCATTGCTTCCTTTTTGGAAAAGAAATTATCGAAAAAGCCACGCCACTTCTTTCGGTCGAGAGCAAAGATATCGAAAGTGTGGCTCAAAGCATGGTAAAAGGCGGAGAACTAATATCTACAACTTTAAAAAATGAAAAAGAAACAATTAATTTTCTGGAACACTGCATTTATACTCCATCTCTATATAGAGCTGAAGTGGAATGTGCTCGCTACCTTCAGGCTCTTCTTTCTACTCAACCTGAAACAAATGAAGAGGTTGATAAAGAAGTAGAGATAGAAAATGTAGAAAAAGAGTTAGGTATTAAATTTGCGTCCGCTCAAAGAGAAGCTATTATAAAATCATTTGAAAAAAAGGTTTCTGCAATAACAGGAGGCCCTGGAACTGGAAAAACAACCATAATAAAGGCAATTGTTTACCTATTTCAAAAATGGAATCAGGAAATTTACCTTTGTGCACCAACAGGAAGAGCCGCAAAAAGACTATCTGAAGCAACCGGGAAGGAAGCAAAAACAATTCACAGACTTTTGAGATGGAACCCGATTTCGAAAAGTTTTGAACACAATGAAAGGAACACATTACCTACCCAGATGTTAATTGTTGATGAAACGAGCATGGTAGATGTACGATTGATGCTGGCACTTTTAAGAGCCCTCGACCCTAAAACAAGACTACTATTTGTTGGTGACGCAGACCAGTTACCATCAGTAGGGCCCGGCAATGTACTTGGAGATATGCTCAGTTCTGGAATTATACCTTTTACGAGGCTGGATGAAATTTTCAGGCAGGCAAGGACAAGTATGATTGTATCCAATGCCCATAGAATAAACAAAGGTTTAATGCCTCTCCTTCAACCAGAACCAGGACAGTTACAGGATTTCTTTTTCATAGAAAGAAATGAACCTCAATCGATAGCAGAAACAATAATTGAAATGGTTGCAACGAGAATTCCAAAAAAATTCAATTTTGACCCAATAAAACAAATTCAAGTTCTTGCTCCAATGCACAAGGGAGTTATAGGTGTAAGTGAATTAAACGAACGTCTTTCAAAAATTTTAAACCCAAACCAGGATGAAGGAATATTCGCAGGAAAATTCCGTGCAGGGGATAAAGTAATTCAAACAAAGAACAATTATGACCTTGAAGTATTCAATGGTGATATAGGAATAGTTGTTAATATTGATTCTTCAAAAAAGAGTTTAACAGTAGACTTCGATGGGAAGCTTGTAACCTACAAAAGAGAAACAAGTGAAGAACTGGCAAAAGCCTTTGCCATAAGCATACACAAATCCCAGGGTAGCGAATATGAAGCTGTCGTAGCACCTGTTTCTACTTCCAATTTTGTAATGCTCCAGCGCAACTTGATTTATACAGCAGTCACCAGAGCAAAAAAACTTGTCGTTTTAATTGGCACAAAGAAAGCACTTGCAATAGCGTTAAAAAACGCCGGAGGAAGTTTGCGCAACACCATGCTTTCGGTTTTTCTTACAAAACCAATTTAATATGAAACAACCGTTCCTAATGCGGTGGATGGTTGAGCACAGTAGAAATGCCAATGGGTCTGCTAAATCCGTAAGTTTTTTTAACTGGGAATAACCTGTAATCCTGCCATAGTTTTGATGTAGCATTCCTGTAATCCTTAGAAATAATTTCCCATATAACCCATGGTGGATTACCCACGACAAAATCAAATTTGCCAGCCACCATTGGAGCAAATGCATTCTTTAAAAATCTTGTCCAGATACCATTTTTATTTTGTTTTTCAAGGTCCAGAATTTGTTTGTAAAAGACTCTAACAATATGTTCATTATAAGGAAAAACCACTCCTTCTTTTTTTAATCGCAATATTGCTTCATCTGTTTTATAATTATTTCTCACCATATCTTCTATTAGTGTTGATGCTTTAAATAATAACAATCCAGCATTTCGCACCCATTGCGCAGGAATTTGAAATCTGCCAACAGAAGTCGAAACCTCTAAAAACTCCCCGAAAAGATTTCCCGTAGTCCTTGTTGGAGTTAAAACTGAATCGCAAAGGTAAACTGGAATTTCTATTTTTCCACCCCTATCTAAAATTTCATTTACTAAATCACCAAGGGCAAAAAGATAATTAGTACGAGAGGCTATAACTGCGAGAGGATTTAAATCAAATCCCCAGATATTTTCTATAATTCTTTTCCCGGTTTCAAGGCGGGAAATTTTTTCCTTCTCTTTTGCATGGCTTATCGCTCTTTGAATTGCCAGCACAAGAAAAGTTCCTGAACCACAAGCAGGGTCCAAAAATCTTTTTAGCGTATTACCATCATAACCAACTTCATTAATCAATAATTCCGCTAACCAATCTGGAGTGTAATATTCACCAAGAAGGTGGCGAACTTCTTTAGGAACCAGATACTGATATAATTTTTTAAGAAGGTCACTTGTTGCGGAAGGCTCAAGAGTTCCAGATGCAAATTCATAATCTGAAAGACCTCTAAAAATTTCTCTTATTGCATCTCTGAGTTTCGGTAAGTCAAAAGCATCAAGATACCATCGAAAAAAATCACCTTCAAGGAAATTCGTAATTCCTTTTAGTGTAAACATTCCCCCACTTTCTATATCTTCAAGTTTTCTTTTAATTTCATCATCAGAAAAATGAACGAGCATGGAAGTAAGAGAAGAAACAAAAGATGTTTCCCTTAAAGTTAAAAGTTCCGCGGCAATTAGTTTCATTAATAAAGCAAAGTAAGTATGCACAGAAAATAAAATTTCCTGAAAATCCGTCCTTTCCTCAATTTTATAAAGTTTTGATAGGGTTTCAGCTTCTTTTTCCCGATAACCACCGTTAAACTCTCCACCATAAACAATACCAAATAATCTCCTCCACTCATCAAAAAATGTACGAATTCTGGTTTGATTACCCCAGGATTTCAGAGCACTCGCAAGCGCTGAAACCACTTTAGGGGCCAGTTCACTTTGAGGTCCAAATTTTTGAGCAAGGTTTTCAGCAGTAAGAGGAAATCGAGATAATGCCCTGAGATGTATTAAAAAAGTTCTGGCACTTTCTGTATTAAATTCGTAAGGCCCTCGAATGCAAAATTTTGTTTTATCTATCGTTATTGCATTTCTCTCCCTGTATTGAACAAAAAAAATCTTCTCACCATCAAAACCCACTCCAACTAAATCAGATAGTTTTGTTTCTTTTGCTTCATCATACAAATAATTTACCAGCTGGTCGCAGGTACGCTCTATATTTTTCTTTGAAGAAAATGACCCGGGGAATTCGTATTCAATTATTACCTGCCCATGCATTGCATCAGAACGCCCGCCATAAATTGATTTCTCATATTTTGGAGTTGATTTAAGATTTAGTTTGTCCTTTATTGATTCTAAGAGTTTTTCGAATCCTATTCTTAAGTCTTCTTCAGTTCTGGCGTCGCAAAGAAGCTTCTTTGTTTGAGAAACAAGAAAATCCGCAATCTGTGGAAGGGAATATATAGTCGGATCCCCCTGAAAAAAATTATCTCTTTGAGACATTCTTATTATGCCCCATCTTCTTTTAACAGGCTCTTCATCTAAGCAAGTGGGCGGGACAGGACTCGAACCTGCGGCATCCACCTTGTAAGGGTGGCGCTCTGCCAACTGAGCTACCCGCCCAAAAATTAAAAATATGATTGTAAATTATTCTATTAATTAAAAATTTCAACCTTTTAATAAAAGATTCTAAAATAAAATAAATTCTGAAAATTCATGCCGCAGCAGTGGTAATCCTGTCCGGGGCATTTAAAGGCTTTTGAATTTTTGTTGATATAATGCGGGATATTCCTGGCTCTTCCATTGTTACGCCGTAGAGAATATCGGCATTTTGCATTGTGAGTTTCGAATGGGTCATTAAAATAAATTGGCTTGTATTTGTCATTGTTCTAAGCAATTCATTAAAGCGACTTACATTCGCCTCATCGAGAGGAGAATCCACTTCATCGAGAATGCAGAAAGGAGAGGGGCGGTACCCAAAAACAGAAAAAATTAGTGCTATTGCAGTGAGTGCCTTCTCACCGCCACTCATCATTTCAAGATTCCCTACTTTTTTACCTGGTGGTTGTGCTTTTATCTCCACTCCCGATTCAAGAACATTCTGAGGGTCTAAAAGTTCAAGATAGCCATGCCCTCCACAAAACAGAATTGGAAATAGTCGCTTGAAATTGTTATTGACAGCCTCGAAAGCCTCGAGAAATTTTCGTTTGTATTCTCTGTTAAGCTTCGATATCGCCTGCTTGAACTTTTCTATGGATTCTTCGAGGTCTGCTTTTTCTTTAACATAAAACTGGTATTTTTCTTCTGCTTTTTTGTAATCTTCTATCGCAAGAAGATTAACAGGTCCCATCCTGTCACAAATCCTCGTTATTTCTTCTATTTTTTCATCAATATCCTTATCCGGTGGTTTTCTTGTATGGTAATCATAAACCACATCCTCAAGTTTTCTTCTCCATCTCAGATTCACATTCTCCGATATCCTTTCAATATCAGACTCAACCCTTAGAAAATCGCTTTTAAGCGCAAAAATCCTCTCATCTTTTTCTTCCATCTCCTTTTTCATGGTGCGAACAATTGATTCCTTTTCACTCAATTTAAACCTGCCATCATTTATTTTTGTTCGAACTTCATCCATATCGTTCGATACTGACTTTACAGTATCTCTCAACTGGTCAAGTAATTCTCCGGACTTATAAATTTCTGCAAGAATCTTCCCCTGCCTGATTAATGAATCCTCAATTTCCCTTTCCATAGTAGTGTATCTTTCATCAAATTCATCGAGTTCGGATTCAAGTCTACGAATATCTAATTCGCACTGTTCATATTGCTTTTTAAGATTATCAAGAGTTGATGCTGAAGAACCTTTTAGAATCATCTTCTTTTCTATTTCACTGCGAAGCTCCTCCATTTTACTCAAAATTTCTTCCTGTTCCTTTTCCAGAACCGAAACCTCGTCTTGCAAAGCTACAAGTTCCTCGTCCATTCCTTTTACATCGTTAGTCATTTCTGCCCTTTTGTCGGACAGTTCTTCTATTTTATTAGAAATTTCATGTAAAATATTACGAAGGTTCTCTAATTCGGATAGAGAAGTTTCAATTTCCTTCTCCTTCCTGAGAATATCCTTTTCCCTCTCGTGCATAAGAGAAGTAATCTCATCAAGATTCTTCATTCCTGTCTGGATTTTCTTTTTGGCTTCTTCGTGCTTTAGCGTAAGCGATTCCTTAAACGAAACAAGTTCTTCATATTTTCTGCGATGAGCCATTATTTGCGATTTGAGTCGGGCTTCTTCTTCCTCACGAACATCAATTCCAGGGATTAATATAGCCCCATTCGAAGTAACTATTAATCCTTCGGGAGTAACGAAAGTCACATCCCTCCTTACTTTACTACACAGAGCAACGGCCATCTCCATATTCGGTACCACAAAAACATCTTCAAGAAGTCGGTCTAAAATTTCAGTTACATCCCATGTAGACCTGACCTTGTTTCGGAGTGGCTCAACATTTTGTGGAACAGTATCTATAAAAGCTGAAATATTTTTATCCTCAATTTTTCTCACTCTGCGAGCAATAAAACCTGTTTCTCCTAATCCCCGCTTCTGGCAGGATATGTGCCATCCAAGGGCAATATCCATATCACCTACGACAACACAATCTAAATATTCTTTTAATATAGCCCATACTGCCCTCTCAAAACCGGCATCACACTCAATTTTTTCAGAAAGAAGATGCGAAGATAACTCTCCACATAAATTTCTCGATACTTCCTGACGGGAAGCAATTTTTTTCAATTCCTCTTCAAAATTGTGAATCATCGTTTTAGCGGACATAACTTTTTCTTCAACTGCTGATAACTCTTCATCCAGAGTAGCTATTTCCCTTTTGTGATTTTCAATGTCATTGAGTATCTTGCTTCGCTCCTGCATTATTAATTCGTACTGACTATGAATTTCCTTTTTCTCCACCCATTTTTTTCTAAGCTCATCATCAAGAAGAACAAACTTTCTGTGAACGACATCCTCTTCTTCTTTCATTTTCGGAATCCTAATATTCATTTCCTCAAAAATCTTCTCAGCCTCTTCCCTTTTTGCCTGAAATGTTGCTATGCGAGTTAAAAGGCTCAGAAGTCTTTCTCCATTTCCATCATAAATTTTTTGAATTTCCGCCTGTTTTGACTTTATCGCCTCAAGTTCCTTTTCCACTTTTTTAAGAACTTCCCCTTCCTTTGCGAGCAAATCAGTTAAAGATGCTCCCTTTTCAAATTTATTTTGAATTTCTCCTCTTAAACTTTCCCTCTTTACTTTCAATTTTTCCCTTTCTACCAGATTTTCACCATATTTTTTCTTCAGATTTTTTACATCATTAACACCTCTTTCAATAAATGATTCATTCATTGAAAATTCATTTTGCGCCTCATAATACTGTCTTTGTAAGTCCCTAAACTTTTCTTCCATACCAACCAACTCCAGCTTTAGCTTCTCCATCTCCCCTTCCTCAATACTTATTTTGACAGAAATAGAATCCTTTTCCATTTTTATAGATTCCATTTCCTTCTCTATTTTCGCTTTCTCCCTTATGAGGTTTAAATATTGAAAAGATGCTCGATGCAATTCAAGGTCCATAAGGGTATCCTGATATTCCTTAAACCTCGCTGCTTTATGCGCCTGTCTGCGCAACTGTGAAAGATTAACCTCCATCTCTTTAATAATGTCAGAGATTCTAAGAAGATTTTGAACTGTTTTCTCATTCTTCCTTTCAATACTGGCTATCCTGGATTTATAAACAGACACACCTGCAGCATCTTCAATTATCTGTCTTTTATCCTCAGGTCTGGAACTGACTATCCATCCTATTCTTCCCTGCTCAATTACGGAATAAATTTTACTGCTAACACCCGAACCACTCAGAAGCTCAACCACATCCTTAAGTCTGCAAGGAACATCATTTATGAAATATTCATTTTCTCCTGAATGGTAATATCTCCTTGTTATTACTATTTCTTCAAGGTCTCTGTAAGCAGGGTAATCGATTCCACCATGGTTTTCAAAATAAAGGCTTACTTCCGCCATACTCATAGGTCCCCTCGTGTCTGAACCAGAAAAAATCACATCCTCCATTTCCTGCATTCGCAAGCGTTTACTACTCTGTTCACCCATTGCCCACCTTATCGCATCTGCAATATTGCTCTTCCCGCAACCATTCGGACCTACAATTGCCACTACATCACCATCAAATTTAATTACTGTTCTGTCCGCAAAGGACTTGAAACCCTGAATTTCTACCCTTCTAAGTTTCATTTTTCCCTCCATATTAAGCCTTCCTTCCTCCCAATTTACAGGTTAGGGAGAATAAAAAATACTACAATTATTCATTTATCAATGGCAAATTTTTGCCTTATTTATTTTTATCTTAATTTCCCGAATTTTATATAATTATGCATAATTAAATTTAATTTACAATATTTATATATAATTTTTGACACCCTTTAAAATCTAATGGCACATTCGCTAAGTTCGGCAAAAATTTTTTCGCCTCAAATACGCCATTGGAGATAGGGCACGGGAAGGAGGGAGCCTTCCCTCCTAAGTAGGTTACGCGGGGAATTATTCCCATGAAAATTTAACTATCAATTTTCAAAGTTATCGAAGCAGACCATTTTGTCCAGTTAAAAAGGGTAACACCCCATACAACAGGAACGAATGTACTTTGATTCGTTGTTATTGTGGTTATATTGCAGGGGGGAGATACTTTAAGTTCAACCGATAATTTCCCATGAAGCAGAGATTCCCCAGTAGCCCTAATTGAACTGACTGATTCAACCCATTTTCCACTCTCATAATTCCTTTCCTGTATCTCTTCTTCCCTTGATGCTCTTTTTGCTTTCCATTTCCCCTCTTCTAAAGCACTTAGTAAAATATTATTTTCAGTCATAAAAAGTCCCTCAAATGGTTCTTCACCGGTCCACTGAAGTTCATAATTCGCGCTGATTGTTTTTCTGTCATCATCTATTGTTATCTGTTTTACAATTTTCAGTTTTTCTTTTAATACTTCAGTTTCATGAACCATTTTTAAAAATGATACTCTACCTTCGACTTTAGAATCCACAACTGAAAAAGGTGAATTCCTCAAATCTTTAGCAATAAACTTCCTTAATTCCTCATCGGAATCCATTTCAAGTAATTTTTCCACAGGAGTACCGCTGAAAAGTAAGGAATCACAAAAAATATAATTACTGTACCTCTGCTTTTTTAGATTTTGAAAGTCTTTTATCTGCCTTAATCTTTCTAATTTCTCAGGAAAAGTGATGTAATTAGAAAGGTTAATACGCTTCGAAGCAACATTGAGTTCTGTAATTGTTCCACCTGAATGTGGGTTTACTAAACATCTTATCTCTTTACCACTAATGTAAAGTAATTTTTGACCATTTCCAAAAAGGTCAAAACCTTCAATTTGCATATCTTTCGATGGTTCAAAATCTCTAATAAAATTTTCGGCTTCTATCATCTTCGCATATACTGCTCCAGCAAATTCAGGCTTAAGAAAACCGTCATTCATTATAAGTGAAGTCAATATTCCCTCCGCTCTGTACAGGGCTCTTCTTGCCAGAATAGCTTCCACCGAGGGAGTATCCAAAAGTTTTCTGTCTTTATTTTCTTTCTCAAAAATCTTTTCACTTATCCACAAAATCCGTCTGTACAAATGGCAAGTAAAATCATTTCTTCCTATTAAATCCTGAAATGGATTTTTTGTTTCATCCGGGGATTTGCTTCCAGAAAAATCCATTGCCAGTGACCCTCCACACGAATAAAGCTTAAGAACTTCTGATGGGAAAATTACCTTCGCCCGATTGGATTTTTCTAACTCCCATATATGAGAAATAAACTCATCAAAAATTCCCGATGAATTATCAATTTCTTCCGGAAATTCGATACAAAAACCTGCAAAACCACCTGAGTTAGCATCTCTTTCAATATATCCATTCAGAGTTTCCTCAATCCCCGTCTTAACGAATGATGAAAATGGAACCTTACGAACGGGAATCAATGCAACATCTCGTAATCCCCCTTTATCCTTCCCTTTTGCAATAAAATACTTGATGTAAGGTGGAGTCCCCATTTCACTCTTAGAAAACAAATCTTCATCAACAAATACATGACTTGCTCTCGCAATTGAAGCAACCATCGCAATCTTAGAATCCCACATAAGGTATGCAGGGAAAATACCCTTCGGAAGAATACCAAGCTTTCTAACACATTCTATTTTCATAGTTCTTATCTGGCCAATAGAATCGGTGAGTGGAATTAATGGCAGAAATGCTTCTTCCCATCCTCCTCCAATTATTTCAACCTTTTCTTCAAATACAGCCTCTGAAATTTTTTTTAAGGTTAAAGGAGCATTATTAAATAACCATTCTATAGTTGGTCCTGTTAAATGAAGGGAAATTTTTACACTGTCAGGTTTAAACAAAGATTCTATAAATGGAAACAATAATTTATCGTGGAAAATTCTAAAACTCTCATCGCTATACACAATAGTTTTATGACAGTGAAAGACCAAAAATACTGATAAATTTTTTCTCTCCGTATTGTTTTGCATTTCTATATCCCTGAACTGCTCCTTATATATATTATTCTCTTATTTTGCTTTAAATTATTGAAAAAAAATATATTTAATGCAAAATTAAATATTAATGAAGAAGATAAAATTGAAATTTGAACTGATATTTATTTTAATCGTCTTTTTTAGTTTTTCGGAATGCCTTGACCATAAAAAAAATTTTGATGTAAAAATTGCATGCGAACTGAGCGGAGCAGATATTACAGAAATAGGAGTATTTACACTTTCACTTTACAAAAATCTCGATTCAAAAACATCTCTTGAAGAATCTACCCAGAAATTCTGTGCAGGCTGGGACCAACCAGTTCAATGGGACCCTGTTCAAGGCGAAAACCCAACCGGCGCAGTATTTTATGACAGCAGAACAGGTTCAACACTTAGCAATGGAACATCCTTTAATTTTGAATTAAATCCAGGGCGATGGGGATTTACCTTTGTCGCTAAAAAATCATCTTCGGAAGAAAAAGACCTATATCGCGGTTGCACAGTTGCAGACTTAGTAGAAGGACCAAATCCACAGGTAAAAATCTATATACTCGAGATACAGTGGCCCATTCCTCAGGGGTACTGTGGAAATGGCATAGTTGAACAAAATGAACTTTGCGATGATGGAAACACAGAAGACGATGTTACTTGCAGCAGTGACTGTAACTCCATGCCCGTTTTTCAAGTCAACACTGTTACACCGGGTTCACAGTATGAACCTTCAATTGCAGGTTCATCGGGGGTATATGCGATTTCGTGGACATCGAGTGGAAGTTACCAGGCTGGTGAATCTTCCATCCATGTTCGGGCAAGAAGAGTGGACCTTTACGGACGAGGTATGAAAACCGGAATTTATGAAGGTGATGTAGATTTTAGATTAAATACTGTCAGTGATCAGGGTCAGTTCCAGCCTTCTACCGCTATGGGTATTAACAGATTCATGACCGCATGGGTGGATAACGCTCCAACAACAACATCAGGAGATATAGTATGGCGTTTTACGGATTTTGACAATGTTTTCACAAATGTCGAACAAGCATTTAGCGACAAAACTGACACCCAGAACTGGGTTAAACTTGCTGGAAACGGAGGAACAAAATTTCTTGCTACATGGATAAAAAGCACAGACGACCAAAGGTGCAGATATTCGATTTATGACACATCTGGTTCGGGATGGAGTTCAGCAGCAGACTGCTCTGCAACTTCCTCGTCAGGAGAAACACTATCAGAAGCAGCAATGGATATCTCTTCTAATAAAATGGCAGTAGCATGGTCAAGAAATGGTGGTATTTTTGTTCAGTTTTTGGATGAACAAGGAAATCGACTGGGAGATGAGAAAAGGGTAGATACTCGAAGCGGTGGTTTCTGTGACTACCCTTCATTAGCATTCGACGGAGAAGGAAAACTGCTTGTTGTGTGGAGATTTAAACCTGCTGCTGGCAATATTGAAATAGCCGGAAGAATTTTTGATTCGAATCACAATCCTGTTGGAGATTCAGATTTCAAAATTAATACCACTCCACTTGATAAGGGAGCAGGTGTTGCAGATAATCCAAATTATGTTCCTGATGTTGCGGGGGACCCTGTAAAAGGTATATTTCTCGTTGTCTGGGATGCTCCTGAAGCAGGTGGAGGAAGAGCAAGGATAGTCCTTGGAAATAACCAGTTTGGTATCAATAGATTTACAAGGGGTTCACAGAATGAACCTTTCACATCAACAGATGACTTTACCTTCCTCCCTCAGGAACCTAATCAAATGGACCAGCTTGCGGTGGCATGTGCAGATGAAAATATGTGCATGGTCGTCTGGTCGGATCAATCCGGGATTTCTGATATGGAAGTAAAAGGTATAAAAGGTATTGTCATCCCAACCCTGCAACCCTGAATGAAATAACAACTAATTTAATGCGATAACATTGGAGTTATGGAACTCAAATCGAGATTTTCTGAAAATTTTGCCATCTCTGTTAATTCATCAAGCTTAATTTTGCCCTCCTGCATCTTCCTTATGTCTTGAATTCTAAACATCACACCTAAGTTTTTTCTTTCTCCCGGCAAACCAGTATAACAAATTAAAATTAACTTCTCCCTGTTATCACACAAAAAATCAAATTTTGAAAAAATTATTGAAATGAACTTCCCCATGATTTCTGATTTATCAAGCCCTTCTTTTACTCTTACCGCAAGCAAAAGATTTGGTTTTTCTTCTATATAATATGCTGCCTGATTCTTTTCGAACATTCTGTAAAAATTTTCCTGAGTGAGAGGAACTCTTCCTTCCGACGGAATGCAGGTTTTCTTTGAACTATTCGAAACTACTTTTTCACCACTTCCACAACCAAACAGGAGTACCACACAAAATAAAAATAATCTTGAATTAAAGATTACTGCGAGCATACAAAATCTTTGCAAAGATAGGGTTTCTTACAATCATCATTCGAACGGCATGCGCCACCAGAACCGCTCTTTTCTGCTCTGCAAACTCCAACTATACAGAAAAGCCCTTTTTTGCAATCTGAGGCATATACACACTCCTCTCCTTCTCCGGAAAGCGCTTTTTTGCATTTGCTGTTAATACAATGTTTTAATCCCTTTCCTGCCTTTTTACAATCTTCATCAGTTTTGCAGGTAATATCTCCTCCAGTGGATTGAATGGTGGAACCACCACCTGAAGGATTTGTGCATTTTGATGCTTTACATATTAGAGGCATGCTGCAGTCAGCGTCTATTTTGCATTCGTCCCCAACTTTTCCAAGATGCTTACATAATTTATTTATACAATATAGAGGTGGAGCACAATCTGCATCACTTGCGCAAGGTGTCCCGGATACCGAACTACTTCCCCCTCCTTTGATTCCTGCTCCTCCCATTCCTCCCTGCTGTTTACCGGAACTGGAACAAACACCAGATACGCATACAAAAGGAACATTACAATCTGAAGTCTCACCACAGGGGTCGCCAGTCTTTCCAAGCTCTCTACATTTGCCCAAAATACAATATAATGGTGGTGTGCATTCATAATCGGATGTGCAATTTATCCCCGTTGCTCCACCCTGAACTGGATTACTTTCCGAACAAACGCCAGCTATGCAGTAAAGAGGCATATTACAATCTCCATCGTAACTACACTTATCCCCCTTATTACCGAGAGGTCTGCATGAACCTAAAATACAATAGTTCGGAGGTGCACAATCAGAATCACTCTGGCATGCTCCACCCAGAGGGGTTCCACCACCCTGAGGATAATTCCCACCTCCAGGGGAAACTGAACAAACACCCCCTATGCAATAAAAAGGCATATTACAATCTCCATCTATAGCACACGGATCACCCTGATTACCAAGAGGTCTGCATGTATTCAATATACAGTAAAGTGGAGGTTGACATTGTATATCAGAAGTACAGGGAGTCCCCTGAACATTGCTTTTTACAACTCCTGCCTGGTCCTTGCATTGCCCGGAAATGCAATAAAGTGGAAGCACACAATCATTATCACTGGAACATGGACCCCCCATACCACTCAGGGGCACTGCCTTACATATACCTGAAACACAATTAAAAGATGCTTCACAATCCATTTTACTTGCACACGCTTCCCCTTCCTTCCCCAGATTTTTACACTTTCCTAAAATGCAGTAAAGTGGATAACATTCTGAATCACTGCTGCAACCCTTTCCAGAAACTTCCTGACATGTGCCCCCTACACATGCAAGAGGCGCGACACAATCAACATTCTGCGAGCAGGGACCATTTTTAGAACTGAGAGTTGGAACGCATTTGCCCACTATACAATAAAGTGGTGCTTCACAATCATTATCCACCTTGCAAGCATCCCCTTTTTGCCCCAGAGGGCGACATGAACCAAGTATGCAATAGTTAGGAGGAAGACACTGGCTATCATTCGTGCAAATATCCCCCAGCGCTCCCGATTTTGAACAAACATTACTAAAACAGTTGAAAGGAAGGTAACAATCACCATGAATCGAACATGGTTCTCCTGCATCACGAAGTTTTTGACATTTCCCTTCAAGGCAAAAAAACAACCAGTTGCAGTCACTATCATCAGAACATGGTGTTCCCTCCGGATAGGTTGATGCAATGTCTCCCTTTCTCCTTTCTATTTCTTCAAGAAGGTCTGTAACATATTGAAAAGGAACAGCATAATTACCAGCCTGAATATCTGCTTTAGAACTGAATCTCCATGAAACTACACCTACAACTTCGGCTCTCTCATTCAAAACTGGACTGCCACTATGTCCCGGGTTTATTGGTGCAGTTATTTGAATATTCTTAGCTTCCCCTCTTCCCATGTAAAATGGAGCCATGTAGTTTGCATCTGCAATAACCCCTGTTCCAAAATTAAGATGATTTTCCTTCGACCTCATATCTGGAAAACCAACAACAAAAATTTTCTGACTTGTCCAGAAATTATGAGTATAAGGGAGTCCCTTAACATTCGAAGGCAACCCGCGTACTTCCAAAACGGCTACATCATGCTTTCTATCAGTTGCAAGAACAACTACATCTTTATATGCAACCTTGTTTTCACTTTCTATAAAAATACTCTTTAAAAACCCGGTGACATGAAAATTAGTAATGAGATATTTTCGATTTTTGTATTCTATTAAAAATGCAGTCCCCTGATAACCAGCCTCCTGGCTTCCTATTAAAAAAACCGAATCTTTTGCTGACACAAATACAGGGTCCAGAGCCCCCTGACCACCAGTACCAGGTCTAACACCAATTTGTCCCTTTGAGCCACATCCACTATAAAAAACAATAAAAAGGAGTTGCGAAAATAAAATTACAGTTACAAAATTTTTGTTTTTCATATCTTTTCCTTTAAATTAATTATAAATTTTAAAATGGAAAAAATTCCAAAATCTCATAAATTGTTTTTTCAATATTTTTATTGCATTTATTCAATTCATTCAATCATACTATTAATTTTAGTCAACTAAACTATGAAATTATTTTAAAGGACATAAAATATGATACTGATTGGAACAAGTGGGTTTTCATACGAGGACTGGAAAGGGCATTTTTATCCGGAAGGAATAAAAAAAGAGCATTTTCTCGAGTATTATTCACGATATTTTGAAACATGTGAAATCAATTCAACCTACTATACTCCTCCAACAGTAAAGATGTGCGAGGGACTTCTAAAAAAATCTCACGGGCGTGTGGTTTTTTGCATAAAAGCAAATCAAAAGATGACTCACCAGCAAGATGCCGATGAAAGTTTTTATAAGGGATTTATCCAGGCGTTAAGCCCGCTTGAAGAATCAGGCAAATTAGGAGCAATCCTTGCCCAATTTCCGCAATCTCTAAAACCGGACGAGCATGGTAAAAAAACAATTTCCCGCGTATGGGAATGTTTTACGGGAAAACCACTTGTTTTCGAATTCAGAAATGCATTATGGGCAAAAGAAAGCGTGTTTGAATGGCTGAGCAAAAGAAATATCGGTTTATGCTGCGTTGATGAGCCCCCAATACATGGTCTTTTTCCACCAATAATCAGAGTAACTTCAACAGAAATTGCTTACCTGCGTTTTCATGGGAAGAACAAAGCAAAGTGGTATAATCACGAAAAAGCATACGAAAGATACGATTACCTCTATTCAGAATTTGAACTTCAACAATGGGTTCAGAACATTAAAAAACTTGAAACAGAAGCAAGCAAAGTTTTTGTTTTTTACAATAACCATTTTCAGGCAAAGGCAGTAAAAAATGCCCTCATGCTAAAAAATCTACTTGAGCAAAAATAATGGATTCCTGCTTCCGCAGAAATAAAATTTAACAAAAATTTGATAAAAATTAACTTTAAAGTTATATTCTAATATGTACTCAAATATGGAGGTATTTTAATGTCAACTGCACTTGAGTTAGGGAAAAAAATACTTCTAAAAAGAATGCTTATGCTTCTTGAAAAGGAAGGGTACAGAGTGGAGTTTGCTCCTGATTATGATGGGTATATTATAACAGATAGAAGAGAGGATCCAAACATTTATCTACTTACTTCTGAAACAATTGAAAATTTAAGAACAAAAAATGCAGGTAATCCCGGCGCATTTTTAAACGAGATTCTCGAACACATTAAACATAATATAGGCATGAGCGCCCCATCAATACCACCTCCTTCTGATTACGGCACTCCCGTACAGGAATTGCCCGAAAATCCTCCTTCTCCTCCACCATTATATACCAACATCTCAGACGAAAACCAGAGAGAATTCTACAAGCAAACCGATAGCGAAGATTATTCTGAAAATGACGATATTGAGGAAATAAGCAGTATAATTGAAGAAGAAGGAGGTATGAAAAAAAATATCAGGTGATATTCATACACTAATCGTCATTTGTATTAAATTTTCATGAATTTAGTAACACAGTGCGGTCATTTCGACTTCGCTGGTATATGACAAAAGTATATTTTCTCAATTAACACATTTCGAATCCGCTCAATGACCTGAGAACTAATTCCCGTCGACCATCTATGCACAAAGCGTTTATGTTATCCGGGAAAAATCTATAGACCTGGAATCAGAGTAGGTACATTTCTACTGGTAGTTGTGCCGTCTCCGATTTGCCCACTTGAGTTATAACCCCAGCAATAAGGACCACTACTAATGCGCATTCCACAACTGTGACTGGTTCCATCAACAATCAAAATCCAATCAGAATCAGAACCAACCCTCACCGGAAGCAATTTATCAACTGTTGTTCCATCTCCTATCTGCCCATAAACATTGTATCCCCAGCAAAACAGCCTACCATCGGATTTTATAGCACACGAATGATAGTAACCTGTTGCAGGCTGACTCCAATCCGAATCTGTCGTAATTCTAACTGGTAAAAGCCTCGTTGTATTCGTTCCATCCCCAATCTGATAATGATTGTTCCATCCCCAGCAATAAAGCATACCACTGGTTTTCACCGCGCATGTGTGACCATATCCACAGGAAGAATTTTTCCAGTCAGAATCACTACCAACCCTGTTGGGGGAGGTTTTCATCGTAGTTGTTCCGTCACCAAGCTGACCGTAAACATTTTCCCCCCAGCAAAAAATCTGTCCCGAATTATTCACTGCACAGGCATGACGCCACCCGGCTGAAATACTCATCCAGTCTGAAAATGTTCCAACTCTTGTTGGAGTATACCTCGTAGTTGTAGTGCCATCTCCCACCTGTCCATAACCGTTATAACCCCAGCAATATAATCTTCCATCAGTTTTTAAAGCACAGGTGAAAAAACCACCACAGGCGACTCTTGCCCAATCAGAATCACTCCCTACCAGTACCGGGCTCGTTCTATGAGTGGATGTGCCATCTCCCAATTGCCCATAAGTATTATGACCCCAGCAATAAAGATACCCATTAGCTCTAATTCCACAGGAGTGCGCATATCCGGCAGATACACTTGACCAGTCAGAATAAGAACCAATTCTCACTGGAGACAATCGGTTATTATTGGTTCCATCTCCTAATTGGCCATAGTTATTTTCTCCCCAGCAATACAGAGCACCTGACGAAGAGATAGCACAGGTATGAGCATTTCCTGCTGCTATTCTTGCACCACAGCGGGATATATCCGAGGGGCATTGAGCAGAGATTCCTGTACAATATTCAGGGGAATCACAAATATCAGAAGAATCTCTACATATCTCCGTTGAAGGTAAAAAGTTATCTGGTGGGCATTCTTTCGCTCCTCCGTCACAAACCTCTTCAATATCACAGGGACCAGCAACCGCTCGACAAACCCAACCCGATGATTTTACAGAATCAGCAGGACACTGGACAGATGAGCCGGTGCATTTTTCCTCAACATCACACATCCCTGTAGCAGGACGGCATACTGTAGTAGCAGGCTCCAGAGTATCAGCGGGACATGTAATGGAACTTCCGGTGCAATATTCCGCTCTGTCGCATGTATCAACTGCAAATCTACAAACTGTTGAAGAAGATTCATATAAATCAGCAGGGCATTGCGCTGAAAAACCTGTACAATATTCTGGCCTATCACAAATACCTGCAGATAGACGACAAATTTGAGTAGATGGTAAAAAAGTATCATCAGGGCAGTTTGCTGAAGTGCCACTACAATATTCTGCAACATCGCATTCTCCATTTAAATCTCTGCAAAGTTCTGATGGCGGTTTGAAACTGTCAGGAGGACAATCCGGTGAATCACCATCACATACTTCTTCAACATCACATGGACCTGCTACCACCCTGCAAACTGTGCCACTTTCTGCATACTCATCTTCCGGACAGTATGAAGATTCCCCGGTGCAATATTCGGGTAAATCACACCCCCCTGCAGGTGGTCTACATACCGTATCCTGAGTTGCAAATTCATCTTCCGGACATTCCGCTGAAAGGCCAGTGCAATACTCAGGAGAATCACACAGTTCAGTTTGCTCCCTGCAAATTTTTGTTGATGGCTCAAGAACATCCTCAGGGCAATCTGGACCCATTCCGGTACAAAACTCAGGTGTATCACATGGTCCCTTTGATTCCCTGCAAATCGAAGTATCATCAATAAATTCATCAGGAGGACATTCCGGATTAATTCCATCACAATGCTCTTCAATATCGCATATGCCAGCTGCTACTCTACATACCATATCTTCACCAACTACATTGTGTTTGCAGACATGTAAAATCCCATCACACTCATCTATTGTGCACCCCTTTTCATCATCGCAATCCTCATTGGTATGACACGAAAATCTACAATTGTTTTCGCATCCATCACCAGCAATCTGGTTCTGGTCATCACATTCCTCTCCTTCATCAACAACTCCATTTCCACATAAATTCAATCCATCCTCTTCGGATAGGTCCATATCCTCCTCTTCCATTGAATCATTGAAAGGAACAGGTTTTTTCTTCTCATCAAGATTTAAAACCTGCGCGCACCCTGCTTCTAATAAAACTATCCCTGTTAAAATAGCAGACAAGCCAATAAACAAATTACCTTTAATTGAAAAAATTTTTAGCGTCATAGTTTATATCTCAGGTAATCAAAATTTAATTACAAGCACAGGAGTTCCCCCCTTAACTCCCAACCCAATGTTTGAAATTTTCTTTTCTTTTTCCTTCTTTTCTGAACTAAAAACAAATGGTGATAAAGCAATAGTAATAATAGCAAATGCCCCACTTCCTATAAGAAGTCCAGTGGTGGCGTCGGCAAGTATTTTGCTTTCGTCATAAGTTTTTGATTTTTTCGACAAATAATCTTCGTAACCTGTAATACTTGAATTACAACCATTTGCGATACACTCCCTGTCAAGGTCATCCATTTCGTCCACTTTTGAAAGAGACATGGCTCCTGTCACTACCCCGGCAATACCTGATGCTACTGTAATAGCTAAAAAACTACCCCACAAAACAGGAGAAATTTTTCGTCTTTTTTGTTTAGATTGCTCTTTTATTACACCTTCTTCTCCAGATGACCGTTCCACTCTGCTTTCATCTTTTATCTGCAAATCTTGACTGGTTAAATTAAATTCAACAGTTTCTCCAGTTTTTAATTGTATTGTATTACTCCAGACTTTGCCCTCTATGGATTTAACGAGGATTTTATGGGTACCGGGTTCTACATAAATACCTGTTTTAAGAGGAGTGAAACCGACCTTCTCATCATCAATTATTACCTCTGCAGACTTTTCCTCTGCTGTTAAATAAATAACACCAATTTGTGGCATCATTTGTTCGAGAATTACTGCTATTTCCCTTCCTCTGGATTTTGAAATTTTTTCACTTTCAGCTACGACATAATCCTGCAGTACTTTCACAGCCTTTGCTTTTTCACCAAGTTGAACATAGCAAAGACCCATGTAATACAAAACTTCATTCTGGGGATTTAGTTTATAAGAAGATTGAAACTTCTCAAGAGCATCCTTATATGCTCCAGCAGTAAAAAGAATTGAACCTCTTTCGAATTCTTCATCAGCCTGCTTTTTCCCGGGTGACTGCGAAAAACCTCTCGCTGGTAAAAACAGAATTTCTCCTGAAATAATTACTGTAGCAACAATGGTTAAACAATATTTTCTTATGCAGTTAATATATAACATTGACTACTTAATACTAATTAAATTAATAAGATTTTTTTTCAATATCTTTGTTAATGTTTTTAATCATGATTCAAAAAATTGGGCTTGATAAATCAAGCCCCTACAAAAAATTATGAATTTTTGCCGCCTTCTTACCACTTTTGGAGATAATTACTTTTTTGTTTACTATGAAAATGACATGTAAACCATTTTGGATTCCCGCCGGAGTTTATCCTTGTGAAAACAGGGACGGGAATGACACAGGAAGGCTATTAAAGTCTTTAGTTCCGTGGGGATAAACAGTCATTCCTGCGGAAGCAGGAATCCATATATTATAATTTTCATTCGTGGGGGTGGGCAAAATTTGCCCATGAATGTTTACTATGAAAATGATATGGTTATTCCGTGGCTTCGACTTCGCTCAGGCACCGGGTACTCCATGGTCATTGAGAGGAGTCGAAATGACCATAGAACAGAATTAAATAATTAAATATGCATTCGTTGGTAGATTCCACTCCGCTCACTAACCACGGATTAATTTCCATCGATTATCAAAACGCAAAACCTGTATTTTACCCGGGAAGGTTCTAAAAATATTTCACTGTTTTATTTTTTAAGTGTGAATTATTATGCATCTAAAAATTTATACGATTAAAAACCCCTGCCCGATTCTACTCTACATAATTTTCCTGACACCGTATTTGAAGATATTTCAATTTCCAGCCACCTTTTTTCGAAAAGAGGACCCGGGTTAAAAATTAAGGTCTTACCAATTCTATCTTCTCCCGGTGATTCATGAACATGCCCCACTATGCAGATATCCGGTTCATGCTCTTCTATGAATCTCCTGAGCACCCTGCTTCCAATATGCTCCCCTGAAAATGCTAAATCAACTCTCGTATTAGATGGAGGAAAATGGGAAACAATAACTTTAAACTTCGCTTTTTCAATTTTCGACCACCCCTTTTCAAGGGTAGAATACATTTCATCCTCGATCATTATGAGGCCACTTACACCCAAAAAACCTATTTCCTCTACCAATTTCCCTTCACCATCAATACTTATTCCTTCGTCTTTAAGATAATTTGCAACAGAATCACTATCCATATTACCTGCAACAGCAAAAAACTTTTGATTAATAGACCTTATTTCTCCAACAATCTTTACTGCATCTTCCTTTCTGCCGCTACGAGTAAAATCCCCTGCAACTATTACAAAATCACATCTTTTAAGGGGTTCTCTAATGCTTTTCACAGCTTCAGCATTCGAATGAATATCTGATATTGCAAGTATTTTTATCTTTTTCACTTTCAAAAAACTATTTTAAAATCATGGACACGATAGAAAATTTGTCGAGCAGGGTTCTCCATGACAACAGGGGTCGGATGGGGAAAGCGGTGACATCACACAACAAATTCTACTTGGATATCTGGATGACGGCGAATCCGAATTATAATCCTGTGGAACATCGGGCACTCCGTCCCCATCGAGGTCAGCAAGGTTCTGGAGATAGCCCATAAGTGAAATCCATTCCTTTACTTCTGCTCCAGTATCAGGAGAATGAACAAGGTATTTTATAACAGCAGGAATGGAAGCAGAAACACATCTCCCTACCCCCGGAGCAATTGCATCGTTTAAGCAGTGGGCTGTATTCCCCATACCATCTGAGCAATCTGCATCATTATTTGCACAAATACCGCAGAGTCTATCGAGTTGCCCGCTTGAGTTTCGTGGACACAATCCAAACGCTTCAATGAAAAGTCCCAGATAAAGATTGGTGGCTACATGAATTGGTTCATTTCCTCTACCACCAAACGGGTCTGGCGAAACGGTAATATCGAATATAACATCACTATAATCGTCCTGCCATGGCTGAAGTCCAGCATCCCGAACAGGGTCCCATAGAGTCATTTTTGTAATTCTGCCTGTTTCAGAAGGATTTGCCGGGTCAAAGACAGGTAAATTAGGGTCATAATCCACTTTTACTCCAGAATATCCGAGGAAAAAGTCATCAGATTCAAAACCCATAGAAAGCCCGACTTCAAGACCTGCTTTTAGTTCCTGAGCAGAAAGATAAAAGGAAATAATTGAATTTCCAGGGCTCTCTTCTACTGGACTAACCCCAAGAGGGAGCACATTAAAAGTATCAGCAACACTAATAGCACCATTTAATCTACTCCTCAACAAACTATCCCGAATAACGCCGTTTGCCTGAACATAAACTCGCACTGGCGAGGAAGAAAAAACATAATTGTTTAGAATATATCTTGGTGCATCGGTTACAAGATGCATAAGAGGTGTTTCTCTGAAAGGTTTCTCCCCTTTTATATCAAAATCTGAATTCGCAAGACGGTAAAAGAAAAGGTCACCTGTTTCAGATGGATTATCAGAAACAAACGGAAGTGGATTGTAAGTATTTATTGCATCCTGCAAAATAGCCCCTTCGAGAGCAGACATTGTTCCTTCAACAATCTGGTCTATAAACCACTTTGCTGCACCGGGGAGTTCACTTATGTTTATTCTATTATCTATCTCGTAGAGCATCGAATTTTCCATATCAGCATGCCAGAAAAGTTCTGAACTATTTCGGTAAATTTCAAGTTTTCCAAGATACCTTCCATAAGCACCCGCCTGAACAACAATAGTTTCATGATTTCCACCTGCAGGGTCAGGAACCACAATGGGTTTACTGAGAGGTGTATGGGTGTGCCCCCCAACAATTACATCTATTCCATCCTTCCCTTCACCTGCCATTACCCTTTGAACTTCTCGTGCAATTACTAAATCTTCCGACAAAACAGCATTAAGAGGGTCCATTGAACCATTTAAAACCGCTTCCGCCTCTGAGGAATCAACTCCTGCATGAGAAAGAGCCACGACAAGGTCTACACCCTGATTTCTAACTTCCCTCACTGCATTAGCGACATCTTCAATCAAAGCGGGCATATGAGCCTGTAAATTCTGAATTGAAGCAGAAAGACATTTTCCTTCGACACAGGAGCCTGACTCTTCACACTGCCAGTCTGCAGTGCAGCTACGGTCAGTAAAAGAGAGAGAAAAGTTTACCGGCGTTTTAAAAGGAGCAACGAGAGCTGCATTAAGTCCCATCATTCCTATAAACCCTATACGAAGACCGGATGGAAGTGTTTTTATGTAATACCCTTTTAGAAGTGATTCGGATGACCCATCCCATGAATACAGATTTTCGAGAGAATCATCACCACTACTTGAAGAAAAATGAATATTTGATGAAATAACAGGAACATCGAGAGGCACCCCTTCAAAAAGTCCGCCCCTCTCAAGCATATTTGCTAAAGTCGAAACACCAAAATCGAATTCATGGTTCCCAATCGTTACAGCATCGTAATCGAGCAAACTCAGTAACTTATAGTCTATGCCTTCCAATACAGACCCAAGATGGAATAAAGTTCCCATAGTATAATCCCCTGCACTTACGACTATAACAGGCTCTCCCTTCGATGCTGCATCCGATTTGAGCCGGTTCAGCATAACAGCGCGTCTATAAATATTCCCCTTGATACTTCCATCCCCTGCTTCAGAAGCTAATGGCCAATCATCTACATTTGGTCCTGTTCCAAGAATATGAGAATGTTCGTCATTGGTATGCAATATTACAAGTCGCTCTATACCCGGCAACTCTTCCTCTTCCATCCCATCACCTTCAACATCTGCATCAAGTTCATTCCACTCTTCCATTCCATCAATTGTATCTGGATTAGTCTCTATCTGAACATCACCTTCTTCCTCTCCATCTACCTCTGTATCCGATTCGCTTGATCCTCCACATCCTGACAGATAGAAAACAAAAACACTACAAATCAATTTTACGATTATTTTTTTCATTTCTCTCTCTCCTTTCCTTTCCTTTTATTTTACTATTTTTATTTTAATGAGTCTCTTTTGAACTCTTGCCACTAAAATTAAAACCAAGTGTAATAGCAAAAAGATGAGAAATTGTCTCATAAGTTCCATTGGCATATCCGTTGTACCCGGTTAAACCTGGAGCCCCAACCTCGTTATTTTTAGTCCCTTTCCAGAGAGCAAGCATATATCCTGCATCTATCTTAAAATACTTAGGAGCACGATAACCTGCCCCAACACAAATCAAATGACGGTTACCATCGGGTAGCATAGCATCATAGTATTTGGGGTCGGTAGGGTCGGTTACATAGCCATATCCTAATCTTATCGCAACAGCTTTTATAGGGTGATATTCAGCTCCAAGTGAAAACTGGTATCCTGTATGCCAGTTTTTGGGATAAACCGCATTAGCATTTAAATCCGGGTTGCACTCGCCCGAAGTAGAGCAATCAAATTTAACTCTGAGTTCATCGTAACTATCCCATAACACCACATACAAATCGGCAGCAAAAATAAACTTCTTAAGTCCATAAAAAGCCAATCCAAAATTCATATTCCATGGAAGTTCAATGGAAGTTCTACCACCTGTAGATTCAGGAAACTGTAACATGTAAGAAATACTTTCATCTATATCGGAAAATTTCGCTTCCCCCTTGAATGTCAAATGAACATTACTTCGAAAAGATGCTCCAAAAGTAAACCATGGTAGCCATCCAACAAGTAAAGCATAGTTAGCACCAAGTCCATGCCCGCTTCCCTCAAGTTTCATGTCTCCTGGTTCCTGTGCTCCAAAATAAGAAAAATCTAATTTTTGCTCTATCGTAGCATCGCCATACACATAATCCACACCAACAGCCACACTTGCAATTACTTTATCCGGTAATCTCAGTAGATTCGCAAAATTAACTGCCATAGCAGGCTGAACAAAAAATGTTCTCAAATTGGTGCGATAGGCAGTGAATCTTCCATCCCAGTTTTCTGGCCACGAAGTTCCAAGGCCGAAGGGGTTATTTACTCCTATACCCACTGTAAGCCATTTTGTTGCTGAAGCAGTAAAATAAAAGTGCAGGGGATAGAATAATTGAAATTCACCGTGAGCAGGATTTACTCCATCAAAATCACCATGTGTTCGCTCATTTTCAGGAAGGGGTTTGTAAGTATTTTTAGGGAAAATTAAAGTATCTCCAAGTGAAATATGAAAACCATCAAGAAGTGTAATACCTGCAGGGTTATACCAGAGGGCACTTGGGTCATCAAAAATAGCGGTTCTTGCATCTGCCATGCCAGTGGCAAGGGCAGAATGCTCGTAAATCATAAACCCTCCTCCAAAAACTTTTTGGGAAAACAGAATAAAAGAAAAAAGGCAAACTTGAACGATTAAAAATCGAAACTTTAAAGACATAATTTTACCTCAAGATAAAACTTTTAAAAATCACTGAGGAGTACCTGGAATAGCGAGGAAATAAATGAAGCCCTGCTTCGATGCTGCCTGATGAACATCGAATGTGTAACCTGCCTTGGAAGCAGTAATGTTAGTAAGTGGCAGAGTCTGACCTGTAATTACTATGATAAAAAGACCATTTGCTGAAGTATTATTGTCTCCCTCAAGTCCATTCAGTTGTGAATTTGGATAAACTACATTAAGAGGGGTACCTGCGCCTGACCTTACAACTTCTGCTCCATCTATAGGATTTCCAGTCGTGCCATCAACAACTACCCCTATCACCGCACCTGTTACACTAAAATCCATACTCGCAAGCGTTTCAAAATTAGCAGCAAGAGTTTCTGTGATACCAAAAACTTTCGCTCCATGAACATCATCTTTTACAGGTGGAGTACCCCATGCTTTAATACCAGTCCCTGTAGGATACCATGTAGTTCCACTTCCTGAATCATCTGCAAGCACAACGAGACCAAGAGATACATCACCTACATCGAGGCAATTGAAGGCAAAACCACCGTCTGCTCCAACTGTATCCTCCATTAAATGCTGTGGATTGGGGTTCATGAGGGCATCCATGGGAGAAATTGCAGCAACCAGCATGCCTTCAACAGGGGTTGTCATATCAAGAGACAAAACATTGCCATCTACATCAATATAAACATGCTGTGGTGGCTGGTCAGGTGGACAGGCAGGCGCTTCTTCTTCGCCATCACTAACTTCCGACGGTATTTCATCAACCTGTTCGACTGATGGTTCCTCCGGTACCTGGTCAACAATTTCTGCACTAATTTCTTCAGCAGGTTGGTCAACAGGAGCATCTGCATCTTTATTCTCACCATTTCCGCCACACGAAGAAAAAATTAGCGACAGGCAACAAAGAATTGGAACAATTGTGGTTGCCCCAAAGTTAACCAGAACAAAATTTAGTCTTTTGTTTTTCATCTTTTTTTCCTCCTTCAAAAAAATTTAGTCTGCATTTTATACTTCCAATCATTGACAAAGTCAAATAAAACGAAAAATATTTATTGTAATACTGGTATTTAATTAAAATGATGACACTTTTTCTTCTCTTTCTTTCAATTTTTACTGCTGTAATACCTATTCTTTTTTATGTAGCCATTATCTGGTGGTTTGATAGATATGAAAGAGAACCACTATGGCTTGTTTTTGTAACTTTTATATGGGGTGCTTTTGGAGCAATTGCAATTGCCACAATTGCTTCCACAATATTTTCGGTACCCATTGATATTGCTTTTGGGGAGCATTCGGCTTATATCGCAGGTGCAGTTATCATTGCTCCCATCATAGAAGAAATAGCAAAAGGAATAATAATATTAATAATCTTTCTGAACCGAAACTTCGACAACGCAACTGATGGGTTTGTTTATGGTTCAGTTTGCGGTCTTGGTTTTGCGATGGTAGAAAACTTCTTATATTTTTCAATGAGTGCAATGGAAGGAAATGCAACTCAATGGATCGAAACTGTCTTTGTTCGCACCTTATTTACTGCACCGATGCATGCCCTTTCAACCTCATGTTTTGGAGCAGCAATGGGTTTCATTAAATTCAGGAAAAATCATATATTAAAGATTTTCATACCACTTTCAGGTATCGTAGCAGGAATGACAATTCATTTTTTATGGAATGTTCTTGCCATTGCTTCTGAAGAATTTCAGAGCGGTACTCCGCTACTAATTTCAATACTCATCATTTCAATAGAATTTACACTAATTTTCCTTCTTTTTCAGATTTGCATTTTGCTCGATAGTGGAACAATAAAAAAAGAACTCAAGCAGGAAATAGCTTCGGGTCTCATCCCTCCCGAACATATTAATTACATTCCTTATTATTTTAAGCGGTTCAAAAATGGATGGCTTCCTCCTGAAATTAATAAAAGGAAATATATTAGCAAAGCAACTGAACTTGCATTTCGTCTTTTCGAACTTTCATCTTGCAGTGAAGGGAACAAACATTTTTATGAAAAAGAGGTTGCAAGACTGAGAAATGAAATTTATTCTATGCTTAAAGGAAAAAATAAATGACAAAACTTAAAAGACATGAAATTTTTCAGGAGGTAAAAAAATGAAAAACTTTTTCTTCTTGATTATTTTACCAGCACTTACAAAATTAACCATTGCCTGTGCAACCCAGTCATCTACTCCAGATAATAACATTCAAACAGAAGAAATTTTTGTTGAAGAAGAAATTACAGGTACAGAAGAAGATGAGACTACCCAGGAATTTGATGAAAGCGAAGAAGTTTCCATTATGGAACCTGAACTGGAAATAGATATTCCTCCAGACCCTGTTTTAGATGAAATCGAAAATGAAGAAACTGTAACATGCACACCAATAGAAGTTTTACGTTCTACAGGAGACGGTCCAGTTAGTCTTAATATTTGTCCTGCTCTGGTTACTTATGTTTCCTATCTCGGATATTTTATCCAATCAGACCCTGAAGGACCAGCTATAATGGTTTTCGAAGGAACATCCTGGACACCTGATGTGGAAGTTGGTGATGAAATTACAATGCGCGTTACAAGTTTAACAACTTTCGAAGGGACAAAAGAAATAAACGGACATGGAACTGTAAATGTGCTTTCATCTGGAAATGATGTAGATTCCCTTATTCAGGATTTGAGTTCAGGTATTGAGCCATCAGAAAACTTAGAAAGTGAAATTGTCAGAATAGAAGGAGCAATAGTTAATAGAATTGACGGAAGGGAAGTAACGGTTTCTTATGGAAGTGCAAGCAATGTGCTTATGATTCCTGACGATTCTGGAATTTTATGTGAAGGTGGTTCTTTTGACATAGTCGCTGTAGTAATTGAGAATTCTACTTACGGAAGGCATATTTTAAAATCTTATTCCAATGACGATTTCAAATTTATATATGCAACCCCATGCCTGCACGGAGGAAGGGAACCAAATTCAGGAGATATTATAATAAATGAATTTATGTTCGACCCACCTGATGGCAATCAGGGGGATGCAAATTGCGATGGAAGACGAGACCCAAATGAAGACGAATTTATTGAAATTGTTAACATTTCTCAAGATACCATATCATTGGGTGGAGTGCAGATTCTTGATTCAGTTGCAGTTCGTCACACATTTTCACCCGGGACAACTATTGAGCCAGGCAAAGCCATTGTAGTCTTTGGAGGAGGGCACCCTTCGTGTACATTATGGCCTTCAGATATACTCGTTTTAAAATCGAGTCGTGGTGGACTCTTCCTTGACCTGGGTGGAGATTCGATTACAGTGCGATTTTTATCATCAGCAATATCATCTACATCCTACTCATCTTCCGCTCCCTTTGACCAATCACTTACACTTTCTCCTGACCTCGATGACAAAGACCCTGACCCTGTCGTTGTAGGAGGATTTGTAGAGCACTGGGTTGCTGATACAATCGACCATTCACTCTTTTCACCAGGAACAAAAATAGACGGTAGTCCATTTTAAATCAATTGAAGTGACAACTGATTTTAAATAAATTTTAAAATTTTTCCTAATTTTAATTATTTGTAATTCCTGCCACTGCATTCGCAGGGGTAAACCTTGTTCCTGCGAAAGCAGGAATCCATATACCCACTCTGTCATTCCTGCGGAAGCAGGAATCCATATACCCACTCTGTCATTCCTGCGGAAGCAGGAATCCATAATTTTAAATTTTCATTACCTGGGGTGGGCAAAATTGTTCGTGAGCGTTTTAAATCTTTAATTCATTAAATAATTACCTTTTTATGTAACTGGCAAATAAACGCAGGCATCATTGACAACATGGTTTCATTTATGATACCACTTTAATATAAAAGTGGTTTCATGAATAAAGCAATCTTAAAACAGGTAATAAAAGAATTTCATGAATTCAAATTTCCTCTTATCTATCCCAGGGATGTAGAAATCCCTCTAAATTCAAAAAAAATCATTGCAATTTCC